>Ga0209188_1000167_pt1 | contig 73524 bp, 122 predicted proteins | sample C_130625_EF_Meta_FD_187307 | JGI IMG/M metagenome (GOLD analysis project Ga0209188, IMG submission 187307) | Freshwater microbial communities from Lake Croche, Canada to study carbon cycling - C_130625_EF_MetaG (SPAdes) (version 2) | ecosystem: Environmental > Aquatic > Freshwater > Lake...
GATATTTGAGCAGGTGTAATAATAAATCCAGAAGTAAGATGTGTATCACTACTATTATCTAATATGTGTCTAACAAGAAGAAACTTAGATCTAAGAGGAGATTTTTTAAAAGAACGTTTGCCATAGTCCATATTAGATTGATTTAATACTTTGTCTATAGATAAAGATTCACAGCTTACATTAAACATAGGGATTTGTGAACTTTTTATTAATGACCAAAATGTATTGTATTGATAGAAACTATCACTCTTAGTATAAGTGATGGTTTTGCTTTCTTCATTGTACATTGGGTATTTTAAATAGTCTTTTAAATTGTGTGCTGGTTTTGGTACAAGTTCTAATAATCCAGAACATTGTTGACCATTATAAAGAATAGCTTTATTAAACCATCTATCATTTGTTTCTACACGTGCATTGTAATTAAACACTCCATCTGGAATAGGTAGGTATTTATAAGCTTTAGTAAAGTCTTTTACATTCTGCAAAATCTCATCATGAAATTGATAACTAAATGGATATTCAATTACATATGGTTCTATATTACCATAGTATGTATTATATAATATGGTGTTAGTTAAATGTCTCCATATAGAAGCTGTATTAGTTTCTTCAAACTTTATAGCTGCTATTTGTATTACATTAAGACTTGTTATAGGAAGCATTTTAGTCACCTTACACCTACCTGTAGATTGGATAATAATTACACTAACAAGATCATCTACACTATAACTGATTCCAGATATAACAGCACTTTTTGGAATATTAGTTCCAAGTACGTTTCCTAGATTATCAGATATAGTGAAAGGACCAGTTCTGTTTCCAGCTTTTGTTAATTTTACTATTATTGTTTTTGCCATTTTATTTTATTATGGTAATATAGTTGTAGTTGTTGTAGTTGTAACTTGTAATGCCATTCCTGCTAAATTACAATCAGATTGTTTAATGGCTGTTCCTGATAAACGACAATCTATCTCTGTTCCAGTTCCTGTTAAACGACAATCACGTGTTGTACTAGTGGTTGTAGTTGTAGGTTCTGGAGGCAATGGTTTACGAGTGGTAGTTGTAGTACTAGTAATAGGCACTTCATTAATAGCAAGTGCTTCAAGATCACATCCTTCATTAAGTCCAGAATAGAAGAAATTATTCTCAGCTATATAAAAATTAGGAATATAACTATGAAAAGAAATCCAGCTCTGTGTATTCATGTTGAACGAAAGTGTCCAAGATTTATTACAGAAGTATTCAGAATCAGTGAGATTTACAATTTTTATAAGTGGTGCTGTTGTAGGATTTTCAATAATATAAAAGTCTCTAGTAACACTATTGTATTTAATTTTATCATTTAATGGAATATAGTCAAGTTTTGATATTATAACTCTATCATATTTGGAATCATATACACCATGTAAACCACAGCCATTGAAATGATTATCTGTATCCACTCCCTTAGTAACTATTCTTTCATTGTTTATAATCTCTTCTCTATCAGGGAAATATCTAAGAATCTCAAATGCTAAATGATCTGTAAAGAATCTATTAAGTCCAGATCCAAATGCAGAAAGATCTTGTGCTTGATTACCTGATATTAAAAAAACTTGTCCTCTTTTAGCATCTATTGTTATTTGTCCTTGAGGAATCTTTAATAACATTTTGTTTTGACTTCCTACATATCCAAGATCAGTTTCAGCAAAATCAATTGGAGGAGCTGATCTAAATAAACTATCATTACCAAGATAGGCAGCTTGAGGATTACTAGTTTGAACAGTGAGCATTGTATTATACAAAAGACTCTTATTTTCAAATCTAGCAAGAATAGCTTTATTTTGAATACCATCTAGTGATGTTAGTTTTCCATAGTTCTGTGGAAAATCAAACATTGCCACTGGAGAATATGATAACCAGTTATTAACTCTGTTATCAGCATTCACTTCTTGCGTATCAGAATAAATTGCTCTAAATGGATAATTTGTAAAACAAAGTTGTGCTTTCCAATCTGGAGGAAGATGTGAGAAAAAATCTTCTTTATTCTGTTTAGAAAATGTTATATTATAATAATATGTATTATCAAAAGCAATAGGCACAACACTTTGTTGAAACCAGTTATCTGGAATACCTGTACTTACATGTGGAAAGAAATCTCCCTCTTTATTATTAAATGCTTGTCTAAGATCTACATTAATAGAAGACTCACAATAGAATGAAGGAATACCATATGCAAATAAATAAAACTTTCCATCATAGAATGTCCTGCCAGGATTATTATCTTTAGGTTCTTGAGTGTTAGGACAATCAAAATTATGAGCCTTGTATGAAATGATATTTTTAAACTCAACTGTACCAGATGGATTAGTACTAGTTGTAGTAAAATCACTTAATACAGATCTAGCAGAATGCCAGTATTTTGGATAGGCAACATTACCTATCTCATCATAAAATACATCTGAATCATCAGGAGCTCCCACTCTATTATCTATAAAAAAAGGAAGCTTTGTTTTAAATGCAAATCTACTAATAAATGTATCACCACCAAATACTACATCAGTGGAATATTTAGTAAGTGAATTTAAACTTCTCTGAAAGCCTGTATCAATTGTATTATAAGAATACATCTGTCCCCATTGGTTAACAAATGTATTTTTTAAAGATCCATAATAAGAGACAACCTTTATAGGTTGTTCTTGTTCAGGAGTTAAACAATTAGCTGTTTCAGAAATAGTAAATCTTGAATAATCAGAAATAACACTAGTTCCTCCAGGTGCAAGTGTTGGTGTATCACTAGGAAAAGGAAGAGCAGGATATGAAGTTTTAAATCTTTCTGTAGCTGTCTTTAAATAAACAGAAGATTCTCTACTAAAGTTATTAATATTATAAGTGTCTCCTACATTCTGTACACCTGGAATAAGATATTGATAAAGATCAAGTTCTCTTTGTTTAATACCACTATTAGCAATACTTGCAGAATAGTCATAACTAGCTATTGAGTTAAAAGAATAAGCATAGTTTTTTCTTGTTATTCCATTTACATATATAGTGAGATAGGCTTGATATGCAGTGAACATTGCTCCTGCATTAAATGGATTAGTAATATTTGCTAATGCAGCACTAGATGTTAATGCATCACTTTGAGCTTCCTTAGTCAGTAATTTATAGAATGCATTCTTTTGAACTTTTACAAAATGAGCATTTCCTGCACCAAAAATAGCACTCTCTAATTTAAGAACACCACCTAAGAATGGTTGTCCAAAAGAAGTCTCTGGTGAATTAAATACCATTCTATATTTAGAACCATCAGTGAATCCACTTAAGTTTCCACCATCTGTATTGCAAACAAGCTTTCCTGTAGTTTTAGAAACAAAATCAACTCCTGATCCAACATTGTTTGATATGTTTATAGGAACAGTTATTGAGTTTACTTGTGGAGTTGAATTAGCATCAACCCATTCTGTATGTAGTCCATCTACAGGACTCACCCAAGAATACCTATTTCCTTTAAGAAATGCTGTATTAAGACGATATGTACTATAATTAGATAGAGAGATAGTTCCTGATGGGTCAGTAGTTTGAAAACTTGGTTTTCCTAAAGAACATATTTCAAATGAACCAGCTGAAGCAAGATATGTACGTGTTGCAGGTTGGTTAGTATTACAATCTATATAAAGTAGAGTGTTGTTAATATTAGGAGTTATTGTATAAGTTTGACATTGTGCAGTGTATGAATTACTGTCTGAAAGAAGAAATGGATCTTTTTTAAGATCATTGTATGGATAGTTGGGATAGAAGAAATTAGTTTTCTCTCTTGTATATTGACCAACATTTCTTAATATACCTTTAGCAACAATAGATTTATTTGTACTTCTATCTCCTCTTACAATCTTATATGCAGCAATGTCTGCTTTTTGATCTGCTGTTAAATTTGATGAGCCAATTAATTGACTTATTTGTTGAGGGTTTATTCTAACACCAATAGGATAGACAGCATCAGCAGTTTGTATCACTGGTGCAAGTTGACCTCCACTATACACTAATGTAGGAGTTTCAAATATAGGACTAACTAAAACATCAGGAAATTTATGATGTCTAATAGGAGTGTTAGCAAGAGTTCCCCAAACATCTACATTACATGGATAAAGTTCTGTTGATTCCCAATAAGCAAATTCACCATACTGATATGGTGTGGCATTTCCAATTGGATCTCCTAAAGCAGCTCCAGTTACAGATGCTGTATTATATATTTTCCAATACGGACTATATCCTGTATCTCCTTGATAGTAAGTTGGTTCACCTATAAAGTCTGGATTAGTTGTAGGAACGTCTGGTTGAGAGAATTCGTTAAATCCCATCACTCTTCCTGGAATATGAAATCCATCAGTTTGTTTACCATTTCTTAAAAGAAAAACAATCTCAAATGCATACACCTCATCTCTAAGATAACCTCTTAGATTTGTAGCATTAAGAGCATTTGAATAATTTTCTGTAGCTGGAATTTTATAAGTTTCCCATTGAAGAGAAATCTGATTTGCAATACCCTGATAGTTAATTCTATCTATAGAGGTAAGTTGATCCCATACAAGTATGTCTTGAACAGCTGTAAGATCTTGAGCAATTTCATAATATGGATATTTTTCAAATATATCATTAATAGTCAGTTTTATTTGTGTTACATTCTGACCAGTGTATGTAATGTTTCTATTAGCTTGATCAATAAAATATGTGCCTGCTAATTCTACAGAAGAAATAGCATTAACAGTTTTAATTACTGCTAAATTAAAATATTGCCATTGTCCTGTAACATCTAAATTGCTGACATTTAATACAATAGATCTACCCACTTGATAATTAAATTCAAGTGTAGTTATCTGAGGATTAGCAATAGGAGTTGGATTAGTGACAGAATAATAAGAAGTGTATGGATTACCAGCTGCATCAGAATATTGTATAGCAAATTGATAAGTGCCAGCAGTGAGATCTCCCCCAGTGTCAATATGTGTAATAGCTAAATTAGGAATACTGAAATTAGGTTGCATCTTGAGTTGATTACAATCAATTTCATTTAAATAAGATGGAGTACAGAGAGTGGCCCCAGGAGCTATTATATATGGAATGTTATTAAGATCTAAATATCTTCTAGGATTAAGTCCATCAGTCCAGTAGATTTCTGTTGTACAATTGGTAATCTTGTGTACAATTTTATGTATAGGATAATCTATATTAAATGCTAAACAAGGAGCATCTATGTAAATATGATAGATGCAATCATTGTTATCCATATATCCAATTTGAGATCCTCCTGTTCCAGGATTCACTAAAAAGAATATATGTTTATTTTGTTCAGCAATAAAATGCTCACCTATCAAATGATAATTTGTAGGAAAGAGTAGGCAAAATTCATTCCCTGGCTCATTCTGATAATTAACAGAGTTTGAGTCAAAGTTTTCAACAGCAGCATTTAATGCATACGTGAGTTTACCTTTAGGAATCTGATTAACAGTTTGATCTAAATTTAAACCTGTAGTAGCATTATTATATTCTGGTATAACATTGCCAGCTTGATTATTATCTTCTCCAGCCATATCTATTAGTTCTGTTTGGTAATTCGTACATGTTCAATCTATTCAAATCTTGTGTAACTCTTCTTTGTTTAGCGTACACATCTTGCTTCTTAATTTCAATATCTGCCATAATAAAGGCTTCTTCTGAAAGTTGTTTATAATAAACTAGCTTCTGCTGAATCTGTTGAAATGTTTCATCATTCACCTGATTAGATAAAGTCTCAAACATTTTATATTTAATAAATGCTTCTATATATTCCCTTACACGAAAATTATCAGGAATCATTTGATTACCTGCTGTGTCATATTCATTAGCATAAAATATAATTTGAACTACACCTCTTTGAAAGTTTGTAACAAATTTGTTATCTCTAATGTCAAATGAATCAACAGAAGAAGATCCTGGAGATGATGAGTTATTAGCAACACCATTGTATCCATAAGCTTCTGGATTATTGTTATAATCTAAAGAACAATTTCTTCTAGCAGATATGTTTCCTGGCTTAAGTAGATAGGACTGTGTGAAAGATCGTGCTACTTGATTATTTGTTTTATATACAGTTTGAATTAATTCAGGCATACATTCTCCACCACACTGAGGATCGGTACATCCAACATTAGAACAAGCAGGTCCCCCATATGTAATTGGAGAAACTTGTATTGTTGTTTGGGATGCAGCTTGAGAATAAAATGAATTTGCTGATTGATATGGATATTGAGGAACTTCTGCACACATCCATGCTTCTCTCATAGCAAAGAAGTTATCTGGAAGTCTAGCCTCATAACCCTCTATATAAAGAATTTGTTCAGCTATAACATATGAACTTCTGCCTAACTTCCTAAGACATTTGTCTGCATAAGTTGGGAACATTAGATCATCTATTGCTCCAGTGTCAAAATAACTTTTTAATTCTTCCTTTACGGTTGAATAAACTATTTCAGGAGTTGTAAAATTGTATTTGTAGTAGTATGACATTTATATATTATTTTCGCCATTCAGAATAAATATGTTGATATTTTTCATCAGTGTTAATGTAATGTGCCAAGAGTCTTGAGGTGGTACGAGAGGGTTTAAAATACCAAAACTCTAAATGTTTTATTCTTGCACGTTCTTTGAACCAAACCCATCCAAAGAAATAACCTTCAGTGTGGTAATTAAAATTATATATCACTTTACCTTTTGCTTTAGTCTTTTGCCAATCAATAGGAAGATTAATGAATTCTTTTCCATTATTTGTTTTTATCTTCTTTCTCTTCTTCTTATTGATTGAGAATTCTCCAAAACCAAAAGGGAGCCTTGCTCTCTCTCCAGTTTCTAATATATAATTTTTGAAAGACTCATTGAAAGAATAAACGATATTCTTCCACTCATCAAATGTAATTTTAATTGATGGATGCTTTTTGCAGAAATTGTTGTAGTTTTCTTTACTGGAACTTCTCCAGTCAGTTTTTACTCTCATTACTGTTTACTTACTTGATCATCTTTATTATCAGATGTTTTATCATCATTGATTCTAAAATATGTAGCAAGAAGCTTTTGTGATGTGAGAGCTAACACCTGGTTTTGCAAATATCCAGGTAGGGCATATTCTTTATCAAGAGGATTTTTACAAAAGTCTTCAAGATTGGGTTCATGTCCACCACAACCACATTCAGGATACATTACTTCATTAGGAACATCTTCTTCAAATAAAGCAGAAATTCTTATTGCTTTTAATAAAGGATTGTTAATATATAGATAATCATTCTGAATCCAATAGTATTCTTCATTCTTAATGATGGGAAGTTTTATTAGATTTACATATCTATTGATTGTAATTTCTTTTAATTTCTTACCAACACCACTTAATGCATTTATTGAATAAACTCCTTGTATAATATATTGATAGTTTCCCTCAGCTATACGTGGAAGTTTAAATCTACTTCTTCCAATTGAACAGGGATCTACATATTCACAACATTCAGAAATAGAGACTTCCACCATCTCTAAACAAGGAATGGTGGTAAACAATGTATCAGTAGCCCAAAGCTTTCTGAGATTTGTTTCTCTCTTAACTAATAATAAAGTGTTATTTCTAATCTCAGATGCCACCACTCTATCAGTGATGAGGTTATCTGTTGATAACAATTTGTGCATTGAACGCACATCTGAAACTACTTTTCTTAATGTTGCCATTATAAATATTGTTTGAATATATTTGTCATTCCATCAAATTCATCTATTAGGAATGCTGTAACTTCTGCTTTGGACATTGTGTGACCGTTCTTATCATCCCAAAGACTTTTAGCGTTTGAGAAAGAAGGAATTTGATAAAACTTAATTCCATTAAAATCATGACTCACTTCATGATGTTTATCTCCAGTGAATATGTAGAAATTGGAATGATCACTCCAAGAATCTCTATATTCCATTGGAAACAATGCTGCAAGTTTAGCTGGTTTAATTGCATCTCCATGATTAAACATTAATGCTGATTCACCATAGCTTACGTATTTTCTATATTTAGGAGAACCATCAAATGTAACTCTAGGTTCATTTCTAAAATATGTTTGTAACCAACTAACTAAATGCCATCCTACATATTCATCATGATTTCCAGCTACATATATAATTTCTACATCATTTGAGTATTGTAGCAACAGTGATGTCATTAACACCTCATGTTCACAGATTAGTTTAAATGAATCTTGATATGAACATATGTTCTGTTGAGGAGTTCCTTTGGTGGTCATATTTGTCCACTCACTATTAAACTCATCAGAACCAATTATATATTTAATTTGAGAAAGATTATTAGACATATTAGCTTGTGCTAATATAACTTCCACCTTATACATGATAGTTGCAAATCTATCATAAATATTATTATTTCCATCTATATCATGTTTGTTTAGATGGCTATCTTGTTTATTGATAATAATACAACCATTTCTTTTTGCTGGAGTATATTTTACCTCAACCATTTCTGGAGAGACTGGTTCATATGTAGATAGGAATTCTACAAATGCATCCTGAAAAACTTCTTCTGTTTTCTTCTTACCTAACCAAGCTTTAACTTGCCAATGAGGTGTTTCGCCATTACCCCAATAGTTCTGGACATATTTAGTTATTTCCCATTTAGATGTATCAATATTACATTTTTCAATCAATTCATCTAGACTCTTAATTTCATTCTTGGAATTGATAACAACTTCTCCTGTTCCCTTTATAAGATCTTCTTCATATTTTAATATCTGTTCCTCTAGTTCATTAATATAAACTCCAACCTCAGCATCATCTTGTACAGTTTCTCTATTTCTTAATTCATTTAATAATTCATCAACCTCATTTTCTGTAATTCCAAGCTTTTCAGCATAGAACTTTTTACTTTTTTTCCAACCTAAAAGTTTTTCAAGTTGTTGTAACAGTTGTTGATTTTCTGACATATTTAGTTTAGTTTAGTTAAATTAGCCCAAAGATACGTATTAATTTTTATATTTACCAAATTAATTTAACTTATTTAGTTATATAGTTTAATCAAGTTGGTTATAAATAAAAACTCCCAGAGTAGAAACTCTAGGAGATAAACCCTGTAAAACCAATAAAACAGAGTTTTTTATTATTTATAGAGTCTCACAAAGACCATATCCTGTTATTGTATATGTGTTACCACCCACTATTATATCTTGTGGATTAGTTACTATTGTCTGACCTGCTATTACTAAATTTGAAAATTTTCTACTTTGCCAGTCATTATGTGGATTACCACTAAGAGCTACAAAGACATAACCAGGAAATCCAGTATTTAGTGTAGTTGCAAAGGTGCCTGTATCAGACATCACTGAACATCCTGTATCAGTGTATCCTTGAACAGTACCACTAACACTTAAAGAATCAAGTAAGGTTCCAGGGAACACTACATCTATGTATGCTGTATAATCTGGTTTATCTTGTGTACGAACGTTTATTGTTGCTTGAACAGGTGGTAGAGTAGTGGTAGTTGTTGTAGTGATAGTTGCCAATGATATATCTATATAATTTGTACACGTAGCATTAGATTTAACTCTTATAGTTGTAGTGGAATTTGGAACTAAATACGATGTATATCCAGCTACAAGAGAAGATTTGGCTATACCTGTTTCAAAGGCTGCTGTATATCCATCTACATTTGAATATAGATTAAAGTTTCCTGTATCTGCCCCAGCAGTAGTTAGTGTTATTATAGCTGTTAACATATTATTTATTTATTTATTTGGTTTATTAAAAAGAACGAATAGCACGAACATTTAATGGATTACCTTTACTAGCATAATTTTGATTACCGCTAGAAAAATTCTGGAAAAACGCTTGGGTAAATCCACCATCAATAGTGTTTTCTTGTGTAGAACTCCAATATGAATCAAGAGTAAAACCACCAATTGCCACTCTATTTAAATAAAGTTTATTCAATTCATCTTCACTTGGTAAGTACCAATCGGAATACCCTCCTTGAACCAAGTCTCCACAGAGTCTAGCAGCAATTCCTGCTGTTGAATCCACAGCTATTATATTAATTGTGTTTTGGTTTCCTGTTCCTATTAGATTGCTAGTAGTTACATGACTACCAACTCCAGATGTCCATATAGCAGAACTAGAAATATCAGCAACTGTTGCAATTAAACCATGTGTTTGTCCTGAAATATATCCAGGATCACTAGGTTGTAAAATATATGCTAATTTACCCCCTCCATAAGCATCTCCTATTGTATAAGGAAATATTGTACTAGTTGTAGTTGTAGTAGTAGGAGGTATTGTAGTAGTGGTTGTAGTAGTTGATGTACTAGTTGTAGTTGTAGTTGTAGAAGAAGTAGAAGAAGTAGAGGATGTTGTTGTAGTTGTAGGACCATATGCACACTGCTGCACTAATGCACAAAAAGCAACTTGTAATGCTGGATTAGTAGCAATACCTGTTAAAATTGTATTTATTAAAACATCACTACTGAGAGCTACGTCTATTTTCTGTAATGCTACAGTGAGAGAGTCGTTAGTGTTAATTCCTGTACTTGGTAAGTTTGGTCCTGAATATATAACAATATCAGAATTAACTGGACAAGTCAAAGATTCACCACAACATCCTTTTGGATAAAATGCATAAATCTCTGGACCATAACAAGGCATTCCTGGTAAACAAGACATAGGAAAATTAATTTAAGGGGTAACTGTAGGAATGTACATTATGTAATAACAAGCAAGAGCAGGTTGAGCATTACTATGTGCAAGTCCACCACCAAAAGAACTATTAACTGTTGTTGTAGCCACTGTTACTCCTGTAGTAGATGTAGTAGTTTGAACATTATATGGACTCTCATTAGTAATTCCTATAGTACCAGAAGCACCCCATTGTTGTGGAGTATGTCCTGCAAAGTGATGGTGACCAGGGTCTGTTACAACACTTGTACTAACTGCATTGTGTGTATGTGCAGGAATTTGTGTACCGTCTAATGTAATAGAATTTGAACCATACGTATTTCCTACAGCATAATTAAAATTATATACAGAAGATGCAGGGTTGACAGCAGCAGATAATGCAGGTCCAGGAACTAATTGTATAGCACCTACAGGAACACGTCCTCTTTTATCAGGAGTTCCATTTAAACCATTACATAAATAGATATCTTGAAAACCAAGTAGTGGATTACCAACACCTGTAGAATTAAAATAAGAAAGACTTCCGTAATATTCCACAACTGTATATGGAACCATTCTTGTATAATATTGTGTACTAGTAGTTGTACCATTAATGTAAGCTTGAATTAATGCATCAAGATCCGAAAGCTTTACATAATTTGTAGAAACGTTTAAAGCAAGAGCTGTAAGACTAACATCTATTTGACAAAGCTTTGTAATTATAGCTTGAACAACTGCATGTGTATCAGAAGAACTAGTTACACCTGTAAGACAACCAACTGAATAATCAGCATTTAAGATAGCAATATCAGCAGCAACTGCATTAACTTGTGTTTGAAGACTACAAGCAGACTTAATTAAAGCCTCAAATAAAGAAACAGCAGTGATATCACCACAAGTTGGTAGGAAGCTATTAACTAATGCACAATAGCTTGCTGGAGGTATAGTGATGACAATACCTGTTCCATCTAATGTAGATGTTAGAAAGGTAATCAATGCTTGTTCAACATATGATAGAGAGTCACCAGTTTTAATTCCTAAAACAGGAACATCTAGTCCTGTATATCTTACACATTGATCTGAGACAATCTCAGTACATCCATTATAACAGTTCGAACAATTGCTCATTTATTATAGTTTATTTATTAATTAAAAGTTTTACTTTACTTGCTATCATCTTCACTGAATAATGAACAGCATAATCTGGGTTACAATACTTGTATGTTAATATTCTTTTGTAGTTTAATAAATCACCAATCACTACATCAGGAATGGGTCTGTTCAATATAAATACAATATTGTTATATGCATCATTAGCAAGAATTGATAATTTGCAATCAATGTCTGCAAGAAGTGCAGGTATACTAGAACATTCTATACAATTCGTAAGCCTTGGTGATAACATCATCTTTAAATCTTTTTATTTGATTAGCAGCATAATTACATGCTGAACACATTCCATTTACTAGTTGACATCCACAGCCAACTTGAACTCCACATGCTGTACAGTTTGCCATATTAATATAAATTATTGTTTACGTAATTATTACCTGTGCAATAACAGTTATTTTTTATAAAGTTATTTAACATATTATTTGCTTGAGTGTATAACTTATTTGATGTATCTACAGCACAAGTATTAGCAGCAGCAATAGATCCTTGTATGAAATAATAGATGCTGTTAAGATTAATTTTTTGTTGTTTCCTAATAGCAAGATCACATTCCATCATATCCAATTTCATAAATGCATTATCGAACTTTTCTTGAATAACTTCAGTACGCATAATTGTTCTCTCTACATAATTTACATATGCAGGAGTAACAGAATATCTTAAATAATATACACCATCTGGTAGAGGTAGCAAAGGTTCACCCACTGCTGTAAGTCCTAAAGATGTAGAATTAAAAATATTAAAGTCATTAATATTAAAAGGAAGAGAAACCACTTTAAAACCTGGAACAGTTATTTCAATAGTGGGAGATGTTACAGCAGGGACAACTGGATAGGTAGATGCATCAGCAATACCTAATGTTAAAGTATTATAAGTAGGTACTACTAATATTTCTAATTTGAGATCTGCCATATTTTTTAAAATAATAATGCCAGAGGAATTTGAGTTTCCTCTCACCCTCTGGCATAGGTTATATGATATTAATTACCTTTCTTCTTATGGAATCAAAGTAGTTGTTGTTGAAGTAGAAGGCCAAACAGTAGTTGTAGTACTAGTAGTTGAAGTGATAGGAGCACTATCATTAACTGGAGTACCTAAAGCAACTGACAACAAAGTTTCAATTGCACCACTCAAAGATTGAGGAGCAGCAATAATAACCATTGAATCTTCATGAATATAATCTCCCCATTGATAAAGAGATTTATCCCAGTTGTTAAATTTAATGTAAAGAGTGTTGTAAGTGGTACCATCGGTAACCCAGCTTTCAAAGTTTTCGTTGTAACCAACCATTCTGTAAAGATGCTTCAAATAACCAGCTTGGTAGCTATAGAAGTTCTTTTCTAATTGTTGAATTTCAGCAGAAGTACCAGCAACATAAGAAGCACGTTGTGTGATAACAGGGTTAGCGATAATATTGCAATTATCAGCAACAATGAAATCAGCAGTAGTTGCAGGTCCAGGATAGATGAATGTACGGAAGTACATACGATCATATTCCCAAGGGAATGCAGCAACATCACAAGGTTGACCATACTTAGTTAAAGGTTTACCAGAGATAACTAATTTAGCACTAGCATCATTACCAATACGTTGGAATTGATAGAAAGTACTGAAAGAAATGTTGTCTGGGTTGTTACCTGGAGCTTTCAAATTTAATTGATAAATCAATCTGTCAATCAAAGCAGGAACATCAACCTCAGCACAAGGATCAGCACCACATGCAAGACAAGGAGCTTTCACAGTTACTGAACGAGTGAAACCATTGAAATACAAAGTGTCAATGTAACTAGAATGAGCACGTAAGGTTAAAGTTACATCAGTACCAGGAGTAACGTGAAAGTTAATAACTTCAGTTACTTGGTTAGAAGCAACAGGAGAACCTGTAACCTTATACCATTCAGTTACGTTAGCAGCAGAAATCTTATCAGATCTTTTGCTTCCTTGTAAGTAAGTATTTGTTCTACCTTGAGCTAAGTAGAAATAAGGACCAGTTGCTATATTACCAGCATTGGCAACAGCATAGGTGTTAGTGAAAACACCAAATTGACCAGCGGTCAAATTCTGAGTAGAACCAGAGCTAGGGAGTGTGTTTCCTACTGGAACTACGAAGAGGGTAGTTAATGAAAAATCAGCCATTTTATTTTAATTTAATTGTTTACTCGTTTGTTTGTATTCTATATTGTGCAGACTGTACAGCAGGAGCATTCTCTGTATACATTGCAAGATTTTGTACTGTAAGGTCTAGAAGTTCATCTTCCAGATATAATTCTAATTCACAGTCTTGATCAAATGATGGTTCACCATCTAACATTATATATCCTTCTTTATTTATATATTTAGGATATCTCATGTAGCTCAAATATATTTTAGTTGGTGTAAATGTACCATCTGTAAATATACTTATCTCATCTGAAGAAAGAAAGTTAAATGTTTCTTGATATTCAAATGATGGTTTATAATGATCATTTGTTAATATGAGAGAAAGATCACCATGCTTTGCTAATTCTCTATTAATCCAAAGTTTCCTATCTTTACATCTTCCTTTATCAGCCAATACATAACTATCTATATAGAACATGTATTTAGGTACTAAAACATTTGTTGGAGCAAACCATTGATTTAACTCAAGGTTCTTTATCTTTAAATCTAAAGGTTGGTTATTGTAAGTAACTACAAGACTTTGAAGATCTTCATAACGCTTTTTAAAAGCGTCAAGTCCTAATCCTGAAATTGTACTTTGACCATCAACCTTTTGTTTTATCAGCTTTATCTGAGCTTCATTTAAAGCTAAAATTTTATCTTCTAAAGGAATTTGCTGATGTTCGTTTGTTGATAGTTTATTTAATTTCTGATCGATCTTATATAATAAACTATCTACTGGTATCATATCGAAGCGAGTTTCTTTGTTTTAAGTTTTCCTTCTAATGTGAGCAACTCATCTTGGTTATCATCATCAGCAAGGAATTTAATCAATGCATCTTCGTCAACAGCTATTTCATAATCACCCTCATAAATTCTACCATTAGGTTTTACTCTATATACAGAATGAGTGACAGCTTGTTTAACAAGATCTCTAATATGGAGCAAGTTCTCTTTCATGTCTGCAAATCTATTAAATACTTCTACAGTTGAAAGTCCTTGGAATTTACCACCTTTGAATTCTGTTTCTTTCAAAATATTATCCACTAGGTTGTATACAACTTCTTCTTTACTATCATCTGATATTGGAAGTCCAAGAAGTCTTGCAACTTTCTTTTTCTTCTCTGGAGTCATTGCATCAAATTTGCTAATTGCTTTATTGATCAATTGTTTCTTCTTAAATAGAATTGCATTTTCAATCTCATCGTCTGCAACATAAAACTGAATGTCAGCAGGATAGTCACCTCTTTCCCAAGCCTGATAGCTAGAAGCAATAGTTGGATGAACTCTCAACCATGCAAATGCTAGTTCTTGGAAAGGATTACTTAAATCATAATAATTATCACCATCTGTAAGTTTAACAGCTTGTACATGTAGTACATCTTCTGTTGAAGTAGACATTCCGTAATTCCAGAAAGATGATCTAGGTCCTAGGTTAACATCACCAAGAGCTGTCTCTAACTTTGCTTTTAATTCTGTAACTCTTTCAATTTCCATCTCTCTTTCAAGAGGGTCAGAAATACGTCTAATATATCCAGCATTAGCATCTAATCCTGTTCTATACTGACCATCAAGTTCTTTGTAAGGATACTTAAATACTCCTGTACCAGGAATTCTTGTTAAGCCTTTGGTAGCAAGTCCACCTTGCATAGTTTGCAGTTGAGAGTTATTATACTCTTTTTTCAGCGTTGAGATTTTTCCAATCTTGCCCATATGTAGTTATTTTATTTGGTTTTATTAGCAGGTAAATTCTCATCGAAGAGCCAGCAATTAGGAAACATATCCTAATTCAATTACCTGTAGTTTAAGGAGGGCTCCCTAAAGGTGGGAGTTAAAGGGAGCCCTTCTTGGTAGGATTTATTAGAACTGAGGTATTTCCTCAATCAAAACTGTACGAGATAAATCTTCAATGAAAACATCACAACGATCTTTCATCCAGATTTCGTATCCAGGGAATTTGTTAGCACTAGACATACCTTGAGATTTTGCAAATCCTAAGTGGTGACGAGTACCATCAATATAACCCCAAGTCATAGAAGGAGCACCTTTCATTCTTACTTCACGAATGTTGTTGATCATAGAACCATCACTCATTGGACTAACATCAAACACCATAAATACTGGAGTGCTCTTTTTGTTCTGACCAAATTCAAGATTGCTCTGTGGAAGATCCAACTCTTTCAAGTGAATCAATTCAACACGACCAGTCTCACGTGTAACCATTGCATCAAATGCAAAGTTATAAGTGATATGCTGACCTTCACCCTGCATGTAACGATTACCGCTATCTGCCATGAAAGTAAGACCTGAGTTAAGAGCATCTGTTTTCAAAGCTTGTTGAAATACATCAAATCCAGCTTCATTTGTATACATCTTAACCTTACGATCTTTAACATCAACCCTACGGTAGAATAGATCACCAAACACTGAACGAATCAAGTTAGCAGTAAATTCACCACGATTGTATTGTACTAAGTTACCATTGTTACGCATTCTGTGGTAAACACCAGCAGATGTACGCTTCAACTCTTGTTTAGAACCATTAGTCTTAACAGTACCTGGTTTGCTCCAGATCATACGTTTAACCTTTAATTCTAACATAGATTTACGCATCCAGAACTCAATGAATGGTTCCCATTTAACATCATTACGAGTTAAAGGTAATTGGTTTCTACGCTGTGGAGCATATACCAAAATATCCAAAGGTTTGCCAGAAGCATCAACCATCATTTTATCATCAGCCCATTCAGTGATTTTGTGCTCATAACCATATGCAGAACCTAAAGATTCAAACATAGTGATTTGCTCACCTAAACGAGGAAGACCTAATAAGTCTTGATCGAATTCACCAATTGCAGCATCAACTAATTCTAATTCAATACCAGTTTGTAAGAAGTTAGCACTTACATAATCAACAGTTGGGTTATCACTAACCAAAGTGAAGCTATACAAGTAACCTACGTTCCAAGGAACTGGATCTTTAATTACATAGAAACGAGGACCATACTGACGAGAACCTACAGAAATAATTGCATTCTTAGAGAACTCATTAGTGTCTAAAACTAAAGAAAATTCTTGACCATCAATACCAGGCTTAGATAAAGCTCCAGTTGAATCAGGAATGTCAATAATTTTAGGGAATTTGTAAGGAACAGCTACTTGCCATTTCCAAGCATCACTATTATTATCAATGTAATAAGGAGTGCTTTTGTTAATCATATCTAAGAAATCATTGCTATACAATGAGCTCTGAGTGTACAGACTGATAATTTTCTTATCATAATCTGCTGGTTCGGTGCTATGGAAACTCTCTAAGTGGTTAGCGTCTGTAAGTTTACCTACAGCACGTTTATCCATAGAGGCTACTCTTGCATACGTAAAACCAGTAAGTCCTGGGATTGTTTGAATTGCCATTTTTGTTATTCGTTTAAGTTGTTATTTATTTGTTTATGAAAACCACGATTGAGATGCTGCCTGAGATTTAGTGTTTGATTTAACACCACTTTTACTTACTTGTCTTGCAACTTCTCCAAATAACTCATTAGACTTTTTGCTAATTCCAGATTTTTGAATTGTTGAAAGAGTTGGATCTTTTTCTAATATTTTTAGAAGAAGAGCAACCTTTACTTTTTGCTCATGATTCTCAGGTCTTTTTAGATCTAGTATTGTTCTGTCAAAATCAGTTAAGGTTTCTCCAGATGGTGTTTTGTATTTATCTGTTAATAGAAAATCTTGTAGCTCACCAGCTAATTTCGGATTAAGAGGAATACCATCAAACTCTTTTGTTTTTAGTTTCTCTTGTAATACAGTTTGGACATTATTAACATATTGGTTCCTAATGGCTGCCTTCTGTTGTAATACCTTTTGTCCCTGTTCTTCTAATTGTTGAAGCTTTGCTGCTTCCTTTTTAATCAACACTTTGTGGTGTTTTGCTGCCACTGTTTCAAGATCACCATAGTTTTTCAATCTTTCGATTTCTGTAGTGACATCTTCAGGATCAAAACCCTGATCATTAAGTGCTTGTTTTAAAACTGCAATTTGATTATTCTCTTCAGAAAGATCAAGATTAGCAAAGCTTTCTATATTATTATATGTACCGAAATATTCTTTAGGATCAACTCCTTTTACAAATATGGCTTCAAATGCTTGTTGATAATCTTCTCCAAACTGTCCAATAAAGTTATTTACCACTTCAATTGCACCTTTCTTTTTCTCTGCATTAAATCTTTCAAGAAACTCTTCAGGAGTAGAGATTGCTACATCTTCTTCATCTTCATCCTTAGAAAATACTCCAAGTTTAAAAAGATCATTAGAAAGAGCACCAAACTTACTTACTTCAGGTTCTTCTTCATCATCATCATCATCAGATTCAGAAACAGGAGCTTTCACTTTAGTAATAGGAGCTTGCTCCTCATTATCTTCATCATCATCTCCTCCTAGTAGAAAGTCTTCAATAGAAACTTTAGCGTCATCATCCTTCTTCTCTTCTTCAGCTTCTGGTATAACAGAAGTTGTTGCTTTCTTAGAAGATGGTGCTTTAGGAGCAGGAGCTTTGTCCTCTGGTGTGAGGTCTTTGATATCTTCAGGATTACTTGTAGAGGTTTCTGAGGACATCAGATCATTTAATAGTTCTGCGTTCCCTAGTCCCATTTCCATAGTATTTTGAATACTAAAGTTACCAAATGATTGGTTATCAAAATTTTCTTCAGCCATATGTAGTTGTGTTTATTTGGTTTTAACGGTGTAAAAGTATATTATATTAAATTCATAGCAAAGGGTTTAGATACTATATGAGTCAATTTTCCAGATAATATAGCATTAACATTTTTTACTCTAACCCAATTTGTTTTATTCTTTGAATACTGTGTAGACTTTTGTAGTCACAATCCTTCCAAAATACACTTTATGTATATTAACTCCCATATCATCACATTCTTTTTTTAATGCATTTTTTATAGCAGTGAGGGTTGTTTTCTTCTTAATGTCTTCCCATTCACAATCTGTAAGATAATCTGCAATTATTCCACGTGAAACGTCATGTATATTTCCATCAGCAGTATTTGTGTCTATTAGATATTTTTTTGGATCTATTATATCAAACTTAATGATTGGTTCTACTGATACTTGTTTATTATCAATTGTTGTAATATCTACAGGCTGAACATGAAAGGTATCTATAGATTTCATCACTATATGCACCTCATCCATCAACGGTATTTTCCAATTAACTCCTTCTTTTAAATTGTATTTATACTTACCAAGTCTCAATAGAACACCTGATTCGTAACATCTCAATACAACAATTGGGGAGAAATAGTCTTTAAACTTTTCTGCTACCCATTCAATTGTACTTATTAAAAGATTTCCGTCTAGCATTATTTAGTTTTTTTAGCACGTCCTTTTGCATTTTCTCTAGCAACAGCTAAATCATTTGCTTGATTCTCTCTAGCCACTTGTAGTTTTTCTCTCTCTAATGCCATCTTATCCATAGCTTGTTTACTCTTAGATTGAATATCCATCACCTTCATATCATAATCTTTAGCAGCTTTAGCCTGGTCATTAGTCAGCTTACTCATTTCTAGTACATCTGGAACAGCATTTGCATCCATATCAGGTAGAGGACCACTTTTAGCTTCAGCAGCTATAATGGCAAGTTCTTTCTTATTAATCCTGTCTAGCTCATTTTGATAATCATCATGTGCAAGTTGTTGTTCGTGTTGAGCTTGAGCTTGCTGTAATTGAGCTTGAGCCTGTTGTTGCTGTTGTTCAAGCTGTTGTTGTTGCTGCTGTTGCTGTTGCATTTGCATAGCTTCTTGCTTCTCCTTAAGTGTCTTGAACACTTTTTTCATCTGACGTACAGAATCTGTACTGTATAATTCAATAATGTCATGAAGACTTCCACCATTCTGTATAACAGCTTGTGACAATCCTCTAAGCTCATTAAACATCTTCTGATCTTCAGGTCTATTAGTAAGGAACACTTTAAGATCTCTAAACTTAAGATCTGATCCGTTCACTTGAACAAATGCAGATTCTCCATTATTAGTGATGTATGACAATGTTGATTGTGGTTTCTTACTTTCTACATATAAAGCTGCATCTATAATAGCTTGATAGAGTTGACCAAGAACATATTCATGAGCTACAAATAAAGGTTCTGTTTGAGAATAAGACTGTGTAATAGCAGTGTTTGTACCTGTAGCACTCTCACTAGCTGATACACTTCCCATTCTTTGTTTAGACATACCTATCAGTTCCCAGCACTCATTCTTTAATTGTATAGCTAGTTGATAACGAGCTTGCATTTCCTGTGTACGTGTAAGATCTAAAGATGTAAATTGATTGAATGAACTAGGAGCTTTTAAATTCTCAGGACTATCATCTATAAATACCACACCTCTATTACGAGCTTCCATTTCCCAGATATCCAAAGCATCTTGTGCATCTCCATCTTTAGGAATAGGAATATGTCTCAATGACATAAGTTGCACCTTACCCACTTCTTTCTCAAGTAGTTTGTAAAGCTGGTTCATACATACATTATATAACACTTGGAAAGGTTTCATAAGATCCACTAAGCTTTTAGGCTCTGTATTTTTAATCTCATGTACAAGTCCAATGATAGGACAATAGTTTAAAAGTTTATATGGTTTAATGAAATAGATATCTGGACCAATCTTAATTCCTTGATACCATTGGTTAATCCATCCCCATTCTAAAGATTGTTGTGTAGGAATAGTTCCTGATTTATAGCTTTCGTCAACTAGGGTTGATTGCTCATTACCCATTTCATCTATATATATCAACTTACCAATCTTCTTCTTAGAAATCCAATAGCTTCTCACTACAACATATTTATAACCAAATGAAGATACATTAGATGTAAGTCCTAAGAAATCTTTAAGACCATCATCGTTCTCTTTCATCTCAGATTCTATAATCATTCTTGTCTGAAGAACCAAAGGATCAAATGTATCATATTGTATTGAATCATTTCCAGGTATAGCATCAGGGTTCCCAAGATTTGATTCTCTAACATTAATCAATCCATAATCTTGTAGTGAACTACGTAAATGATCAATCTCTTCTTTAGTCAATTCTGGAATTGATTCTATTATCTCAGAGAGTTCCATAACTTGCACAGTACCAGCAGCATATGCACCTCTTGCTCTACCTGTAGGATCTGAAATAAATTTTCTATCTGGAGTACTTAGGAACCAAGTGGTCTTTGGATTAGCCACTTCTATATTAAATCCTAATTTAGAATTGTCTTCGTATATATGATAGAATTCTCTAGCAGATATTAACATATCCCTAAAAGCATCTTCACTCATTTCTTTTGTATTGAATTCAGCCTTCTGACATGTAAGAACATGGTTTGCCCATTTTTCAGCTACAGAAGTGTAGTCATCTAATTCATCCTTCACCTCTTCCATTGTCATTTGCTGAATCTCTTCATCTGGAATCTCCTGTCCTTGTAGGGCAGCTTTTTCCATAATCTTTTGTCTGGCTTGATTAATAACATACTCTTGTAGAATACCTGTCTTAAACTCTAGCTCTTCTGCTTGACTGTCATCATCAAAAGCCTTCACTCTAAATGCATCTGGTCTCTTAGAGATTTCTCCTACTAATTCATTAATAGGAGTGGTGAGAATAGAATAATGTTTAACGTGAGCAGGTAGTTGAAGATTAACTTCAAGCATCTGTGTAAAACTTTTTACTGTTGGCTCTTGATAAAAATCCTCCATACGAAGAATTCCTTTTACAAGATCATAGTTCTTTACAAACGTATCTCTGTTTTTTACATATTCAGCATAAGCTTTATTTGCAAAATAATCCATTGTATTCTTAATCCAACTTTCATCTTGTTTTTCTTTATCTGTTTTAAATTGATCAGGAAAGATGTTAAGATAGGCATACCTAATGGTAGCATCTTTTGTATATCTAATTATTGCCATTATATAAAAAGTTTACTTTTTTGTTTACGATTTCCACCAAATAATGTGGATGATGATTGTGAAAATAATTTATTATTATTTTTCTTATTTGAATAAAGTGACATCACTCTAGGATCTGAACTTCCTCCAATTCTTCCCATGATAGGATCCATTTTCATAGCTTGAGCTATTGCTAATTCTGCTGCTACGATTCTATCAAAGTTACCATTGTCATTATATTGTATAATCTCCTCTAATAGAACAGGATCAAATATCTTGCTCACTCCTCTAACTTCTTTGATTACAACACCAGCATCATCTTTCTCTGATATAATAATTTCCTCCATATACTTCTTAAGACAGTTGTGAAGGTAATCAATTATCTTACCAGATGAACGATGAACACCATATTCTCTTTTAACAGTGGTGTTAGGAACAATCTCTTGTAACCATTGAGGTTGTTTCTCTAGATAATGAGCATCTCCCTTTGCTTTCATATATTCAATAAATGATATATCATCATTCTCACAAAGGGTTCTAGCATTATAAAACTTAATAAGGAGTCTTGCTTGTTCTTCCCACACATCTTTATTATCTGGTCTAGCACAATACGAAGCTACGAACATATCTTGATATTTCTCTCCCATAAGATCGTGCATTCTCTTATATACATATACAGATCCTAAAGAAGAACTGTATGCTGCTTTACCTTGTCTGTAGGGATCCACTCCAGCTACATATAATCCATAAGGAGGATTTTCTACAGGGAATTCATATACAACAATTGGAGCATCTTTCAGATCGTTATTCTTTAGAGGAAAGTTTGATATAGGAAGTTTATCTGTAAACTCATGACTCACCTTGTCCTCATCTTGAAATAATATAATAGGAGTTCCTGTACGGTCCTGTTGTAACAACCTAGCTTTCTGCCTTTTAGCTGGTTCTATATCAAAGATGTTTGTATCTTCATTTAAGAATATATCATCTACCTCCATAGGGTAGTACATCTTTTCTTTTAAATAAGCTATTCTATCACCAGCTTTCTTAAGTCTTTCTAGATTACTATTAGTAATTTCAAGTGCTTTCTGTTCATTACTAACCAGCATTTCTATATTATGCAAATCACTTCCAAGAGGTTGTTCTAGAAAAGCTCCTAACGTAGACTTTTCTTTAGCTTCCATCCTATACTTATAGGAAAGAAATAATCCATGTATACGTTTCTCATCTTTTGCATTATTATATGTAAGAAAGTTAAAATTGTCTACATCAAACATTAAGCTCTTTGCATCCATGAACTTCTTCATATCTCCACCTGTACCTGTAAGAATTGGAGAACATCCCCAACCAAATGGTGTGGTAAAACCTGGAACAGCAGCTTGTAATCCTCTAAGAAAATTACCCTTACCAATCTCATCTATAATAAGCTTACGTGGTTTTGTACCAGCAATAGCTTCCTCATTATTACCTTCATCAAGGTTACGTACAAGAATAGAAGAGAAAGGTATTCTCTCTCCTCCTCTGGTTTTAATACCCAATGTCACTTGACTCTTCCAATTGTCCTCAATTCTTTGCCATCTCCAAGCTTCTGGTAGGAAGTTAAGTCCTTTATCAATCTTATCTGTAATCAGTTTTATATCTGGAGAGTTTAGTCCAGCTATAATGTTTTGGGAGTTCTCATCAAATGTAGCTCCCCATGATATATAAGAAGCCTCAATAACACTCTTAGCAAACCTTCGTATACCAAGAATGACTAAGCCTTTCTTTTCATTATGTGCCCTATCAATCTCATTTGTCACCACCCACTCATTATCTCGTAGATAAGGATTGGCATATTTCTGATTAATTCTACCTCTCTCATCTATAATATCCACCTCTGTATGCCAGATGTTTAAATGCCAATAAAGAAAGGGGTTAATATAAACCCCATTCATCATTGCTCCATTTAAGCAAAGTTCTTTATGAAAATCAAAGAACGGTTTATGTTCAGCAGAATCTTTATCTGGGATTCTTTTCTGATTAGCAAACCAATCTTTGTAATCTATATTCTTTAGTTCTAAACTCATTTTCTGTTTTTAAGGAAATCTTCAGCCATAGAGCTCATCTCTCCTTTACCCCTAATCTCCACTTTACTCTCTTCAGCACTTCTAAGCTTATCTACCACCTCAAGAAGAGATAGATAATTCTTCATTGTTTCCTGTACAAACTTACCCTGTGCTTCAATACTAGCTATCACCATTGGCAACATACCACCTTTGGATGTAGGCTTCCATTCAATTCTATCCTTAAGCTCATGAAGCTGATTAGCTGTCACATATGCCCTCCAGGATGTTAATTGTTCTTCTGCCCAATCAAGCTCTGTATTAATGTATGTAGTTTTTTTAATAGTCGCCATTATCTTCTTCTTCTTTTAAAATATTATCAAGGTCTAAGCCCTGTCTTATAATATCATCTATTTCACTCTCATCTGTATGTGGAATATCCATATCTAGTTGAGCTTTGTATTTAGATAGGGCATATACAAATTCCTTATCTGTTATTCCCCATATATCTCCATAATCTGCTAGGCTCGTTGCAATGTGTCTACCTATATTATATTGTGGATAGGAACTATGTAGTTCGTTTAATATACTGATTGTCTGATTGTAATAGTTTGGTTTCTTCGACATGTCCATAAGTTTATACAAGAATGCCTGCTCCTTGTGCTGTCAGCTTTGTTACAGCTGGCTTAACCACAGAATTCAGAATAGCTTGTATTTGTTCATTAGCTATTTGTTGTGTATCAGCTGTTATTCCAGGGGTAGCACATAGAGCTGCTAATCGTTCAATCATCATAAAAGAATCTTGTGTCATTTGGTTTGGGTTCATGCTAATTCGTTTAAATCGTCTTCATCAGACAGTTTTATTGTTTGGGTTAAATCTTTTTCTACATTTTCAAAATTAATGTTCTCTCTCATATATTCACTATTAAAAGAGACACCTAATGTATCTTGTTCTTCTCCATGTATTCCCATTATGTCAATATATTCCACACCTCTATGATAGAGATCATGCAATGTATCCATTAATATCTCTATAGGAATTTTCTTTAATATTATTTCTTGTCCATCCATTATAATTGTTTTAATTCTTCAGCTATATTTTCTTCCACTACAGCTAGCCATTTATTCAAAGGACAGCTACAGGAAAGGCATTTAGTTTTTGCAGACAGCGTACATCCACAATCTGTGCAATGAACATCCAATCTGAATGTCTTATGCTTTGTAGAAATAAGAGGACACTCTTTACATATAGAGATTCTCTCTTTAGCCACTTCCTTAATGGCTTTTTTAAGTTTGGCTGGGGGAACTAAGTTGTTTCTCCATCCTTCATATACTTGTGAAAAATCAATTTTCATCAATCTTTGGTTTTAATGATTCAATTGCCATTCTTATATTATCTAGCTTCACTGTTAACGACTGCCTCTTTGTTTCTGTAATATCCTCGTTCAAAAGCGTTTTTTCATGTATTGCTTTAAAATGTAATAACTTATCTATTTGTTTAGCTGCTTTCTTTTTATTAAAGAGCATCTTTCCAAATCCAGCTATCTCTACACTATGATTATTAGCCATTGCCTCATTAGTAGATTGATATTGGTGATCTACCACTGCGTCTATTATCTTCTCACTTGTAAGCATCTTCACTGCTAACACCCTAACAAGATAATCTTTCACTGACAGACTCCTTGGCTTATCCATGTGTAATTTTTATTTCCATTTGAATATCCTTTTCAAAATTCAGAATAATCACTGGATTAACCTTCACCTTTGTTCCGTCCTTAACCAACACCCCTATCTTCTTCAGCTTACTAATCATATTGTTAATTGTAGGAGACGTTGTATTGTATTTTGCACAAAACTCTTGTCTGATGTTGGCGTAACTGATGTTTCCTTTAATGGCAGCAAAAGCTATCAATTGAACTTCTCTTTGTGTAAGATGGAGATTGTTAATGGCTGACAAAACATTATAATACATCTGAGCAACAGCATATTGATCCCCTAAAGGCTTTTTAAGCTTCTGAACAATTACACTATTTTCCATATTTAGTTTATAATAATAAGCAAAGATAGACCAATTAACAACATCTACAAATAACTAATAACAATATTTACTAATGTTATTGCTATATTATGTATTAATTTCCTATGCAGGTTTCCAAAACACCATAATAACATTAACAAAAAACAACCCTATAATCAATTCCTCTTCTGTAGAACCATCATCTAATGTATATTCATTAAAAGACAACCCTGTATAATAATAAGGATTGTTAAGTGCTTTAATTTCAAATGTAGTTGTTAACTCTCTATATCCCCTAAACCCATACACTAAAGCCAACACTAACAAAAATCCTGCAAAGAATAACAATGTCTCAATCATAATAAATTTGTTTATACGTATATGGAATTAATTACACCTTCCCCACCCACTCACCCCAAAGGTCAATGTTTATTTTAAGACCACCAAATGTTTTTCCAGATATGTGCATATATATGTGAGAATGTCCCCCCTATATTAAAAATTTTTTATAAGCCCCCCCACCCCATTATATTGGGGAGAGAGAAGGTTACTCCACATATCAACCCCTCCTAAGTTTGGGCAAGTGGGTGTAATCCCCACACTAAAACATTGCCTCTCATCATTATGCCATTAGAATTTAAAAAGTATGAATCAGCAGAAGCAGGTATTTTCGAAGATCTTGGAACTATCAGATCTGTTGCAGGTAAAGGCGGAGAAATTGGTTTCATTCCAAAGAATTGGAATAACACTGCAAAGAACGTTGCAATTGTTATCTTCAAGAAGAATGGTACTTCTGCCACAGTATCAGCAAGCAAGCCACTAAGCGTTGCACTGCGTGCTAAAGAAGTCAGCATTCGTCAGTTGATGAAGTTTCAGTTAACTGAAGCTCCTAACGGAACAATCTTTGTCAGTATGCCAGGTGGTGGTGCTCCAATTCAAAAGCACGCTGTTGACAGCATCAAAGATGAAGACTTTGAGGTGGAGGAATTGTCTCACGAGGACACTATTGCAATGTAATGCAATCTAAGAAAGGGCTAATCGCCCTTTCTTTTCTTTTATATACAATCTTTAAGCTGTAAACTGCAAGAGAATAGTAAACTTTATATAGTATTTGTATATAATATAATAGGTGTATCAACAGTCTTGGAATATAAACAACATTTTCAAACAGCTATATTATACAAATGTAACATACATATAGCATTAACATATTACAATTGTAATGAGACACAATAATCAGATGTACACTTATAAGATAGAGATAGGCTTATAAGAGCAAAGCAGGTACATCAGTGATAAATATTTAATGCATTAGATTGTTATTAAATATCATTCTCATTGCAATTGTATTTTTATTCACACACAAAAAACAAAATTATGAAAGAGTATATAATTACATACCAACGTACAGATGGTTCTTTTAGATTTACATTCATTGATGCTAATAACATTGATCAAGCTAAAGAATTAGTATATAATGATAAATTAGATTGTGTTCAGATATTAAGTGCTGAATGTAATTACTAAAGTTTATTCTCCTGGGACACAATAATCGTCAACTGTGGTCATCATGCTACACGTTTGGGTTATTGTGTCTACGAGATTTTAATGCACCAATCTATCTTCCCAAGGGATAGCAGTTATAACATAGTCGAGGTTAGTAGACTTTATATAATCAACTTAAGATAAGGTTATATAAAGAACGAAAGCCTAAAATCCACATATTGGAGTAGACGTACAAAAATGTTATAGCTGAGTGCAGAGGGATTTTATGTGGTGATACATGGATTAACCAAATATATTGGACAATTAATTGTATTCCAGACAGCAGGAAGACTGCTCACCACATTTTTCATTTACACACATTAAATAATAATTATATGAACAAACAATTTCTATTACAAATGCTTGAATTATCAAACACTAACAGACCATTTAAATATGTAAGTGAGTTATTGTTACAAATAGCTGTTGATCCTGAGCTTGATGATAATGTATCTATTGATGATTTTGATAATGAGTTCTATTCAGTTAGGAGTATTAGCTGGATTAAACAATGTTTCAATTTTAATTTAAAATAATATTAATTAAACCTTATAAATCAATTAGTTATGAATGCAGCAATAGAATTTAACAGTTTTGTTACAGGTAAACCAGATGTTATATGTGCTTATGTAAGAAAGGTAAATTATGGTGAAGATCATTATAATGTAAGTCTTCCATTGGGATATACAGAGGAACAATATGCTAATTTTATGCTTGATCTAGATTTTACATATGATAATGGATTTGGAGGACAAGAAGTAGATGGTGAAATATGGTTTAAAGATGGTACATGGGCTGATAGGGGAGAATATGATGGTTCAGAATGGTGGAACTATCATAAATGTCCTAAAGTACCAACATTTCTTTATCCTTTAGAAGAAGAATTACCTTTTGATCAGGCAAATTATTGGGATGGTGATGAAACATCTAAACAATAATTTTAAACAACAATTATAAATCATTAAACTACAATTAGTTATGAAAAAAGATTATTCAATACAGTTAATAATAATGTTAATATTTGGAGCATTGTTATTTATAATAGCAACAAGTTCTTGTTCTGTAAATAGAGGAGGATATAAAGCTCCTAAAACATGGCATTGTGTAGTTGGTAAACATCAATTGAGATGATAATTTCAAATAAATATTATAAACAATTATAAATCAATCAATTATGAAAGAAAGTTTAGAAAAATTCACAGCCATTATATTTGATGGTAAAATAGACATCAATGATTTCTATCATGCTAGCTTTACAGATAGATGTATTAGATTCCAGGGTAAAGCTAATAGTGATGTAATACATAAATACAAGGATGCAGGTTGGAAATTCACATTAGATGATAGTGCTACTATTATAGAAGGTGATATGGATAATGTATCTTTAATATTCACATTTTAATATATTCCATATATGAGAAAGTATATTAATATAATAATGGGCATTGTTATGTTCATTGTTACAACAGCATTAATTGGATGTATTATATATTTCACTAATCCAACCATATTATCAATAGCACTAATATGTGTTATATCTGGAGTTGGGTATATAATTTCTTATTTATTTATCACTGATTATTTAAATTAAATCATTATGAAAGATCATCAATTAGAAAAAGTTAAAAGAATAGAAGTGAGTATTAAGCTATTTGGCTTAATTCTCGTTCTCACATCGTTCATTTATTTATTACTTTACATTAAATTTGCAAAATAATGAAAGCATTAATTATTATTTCAATATTAGCCATATTGTTTACATCATGTAGACCAACTAGAGGTTGTCCTGCATATGATAAAACATTTTGGTATAGAATGGGTGGATCTCGTCCATTTTTAAGATAGTCGTTTTTTTTTATTAGCAGTTAAAAAGGACTCTGGGTATTTCTATACCTGGAGCCATTTTTATTCATTTATTCACACACATTAAAAAATTATTAATTATGAGTACAATCACTCTTACACCAATTGAGTTTGATCTATTCAAGGACATTGCAGACTTTTATTTTGACTTCACTGTTAAAATGGGAATTGTACATGTTATAGCTAGCACAGAAATGTTAGCTAAGCTTGGATATTAATTCATTAAAGACTATCTTTGTATTTTACAGAGGTAGTCTTTTAAATCTTAAATTATGAGTGATTTTATACCAGCTAGATTAGTACCAAAGAGCTATAAGCCTTTGAAACTAGAAAAAGGAATGTTCTTTGTTACAATAAAGAACAATGCTATTCATTTACATACACTTAATTTTGTTCCTAAGGATGTAGAATTATATACCCAATTAAATGGAATGCCTGTTGAATTATATATAGTTTATGAAGGCAATTCAAATCTTAATGAGTTTGAAATCTTAGCAACACCAGAACAAATAGGTTGGTTTGATGATGGTGATTATTCTGATGAGATATCAGATATTACAATTAGACAAATCAACATTATATTCTCTGAGCATGAAGGATTTATAAATCTTGAATATGATATAGATGCAGATAAACCTGTATTATATGATAATAAAGTGACTATGAGATTTATAAATGACTCTGGACCTATAGATTTTGATGATTGGGAAGATTTTGATGAGGATGATCAAGATAATAATGAGAATGATTTTGAAGATAGATTAATTAACGAATAAATTTCATATATATGGAACAATTAGAAAAAGCAATAGAGAAAGTATATTATATGTTCTTTCTAAGAAAAGAAAGAGATAACAGTAGAATAACAGGTAAGTTTAACACTGTACATCCTCCAAGAAAACCATCATACCAACAATGGTGTAGAGAATTTAATGTATCAATGCTCCATAATAGAGTGATTGTACATATGGACTAATTCAGGTGTGTGGATAGTAAATATGCCCTCAACATTAATTTGTTGGGGGCTTTTTATTTAACTTAAATCAATTAAAATGGATAATACACAATTAAATAGGCTATTAAATGCAGCCTGCGAAATCATTATTTTGTTAGAACATCATGCTGATACATATATTGCAAATAAGATTGAAGCTTTGTTTCAAGAAATAAAATATTCAGATAACTTAGATGCTGATATGGAAGCACAAGATTGGGAAACTTTTAAAGAAAACAAAATATGAAAAAGCTAATAACATTAGTTATTACAATGGTAATAACAATAACAATTTATGCACAAGACAGTACAGTGTTAAAATCAGAAGCTCAGAAAATGTGTACTTGGAATGACACATTAAGAGATTGGAACTGTCCTGATGTTTTATACAAAGAAGTAGCAATTGTATTAAAGAATGAGGTGTTCTATGTAAATGATGAATATAATTCAAAATATAAATTGACTTCCAAGGGTGATTTAACAAAGTATGATGAGTACAATTTAATTGTTTTCAATAATGTAATTGACAAAGATGGTGAAAGATGTGTTTTGTCTATGATTACACTTGTAAATGGTAATACGTCAATGTACATTGATTACAAAAATAAACAATTGAGATATTTTTTCAATATCCCAAATTAAACATTAAATCAAAATTTAAACTAGAAAGCCATGGCAACAAAATTATCTTACAAAAACGCAACAGAAAAGAAAGAAGTTAGAGATTTTTTATTCTCTTTATTTGCAAAACATCATTTTAATAAAATAGTTGGATTACCTGGTCCAGATATAAATGATTATATATCGTTTTGTAAATCACATGGGTATAAGAAGTTTAAAATGTATGAAATGGATGCTGTTATTCTTAAGAAACAGTTAAAAAAGATTAAAACACACAGAGCATCATTAATACATGGAGACATAATCAAAGCTAATCCTAATAGAAAAGATGTACTCTATGATCTTGATTATTGCGTAACTGTTAGATATATGAAGGAACATATTGAAAAATTCAATAATAACTTCATTATGACATTTAGCAGAAGAATCAAAGACATTGAAACTATTACATCATTCTTTCAGGCAAAAGATGAAGAGGTTATATCTATTGTTACAAAGTTCTACCCAAGAGAACATAAGATTTACAAGACAGATAAAGGAAATGAATACATATATATTAATTACAGAGATACATCTAATATGTGTTGTATAGCTAAAATAAATTAATTATGCCTACAATAGATATTCCAGATAAGATATGTTCTCATTGTGGTGGTATTAGATGGATAACTAAAAAACAAAAATATGTTCGAAAAAATGGAAGTATTGGCGAAAGTATTGCAATGATATGTAATGTTATACAAAATGATTATGAAAAAAAATATAATGCTAAAAATTCTGATAAAAGAAAACTTGTTTATAAAAAATATCACAATAAATTAAAAGATGATTTAGAATATAAAGAAAAAAATAAAAAACGTTCAAAATTATGGCGTGCATCTCATCCTGAAAAAAGTAAACAATCTTCTGTTTTGTTTAGATTAAATAATGAAATAAAAATTAAAAAGTGGAAAAAAGAATATAATAATAAATCTACAACAGAATTAAATGACTATTATGTTAAAAAATTAATTAAGCAAGATACAATTTTAAATTCTAAAGATATACCACAAAAACTTATAGAATTAAAACGAAAACAATTATTATTAACAAGAAAATCAAAACAAAATGGCTAAAATTAAAAAAGTACAAACAGTAATAGAAACAGCAGTAAAAACAGAATTTATTGATGATGTTAGAAGAGCATTACAAAACTTTGGAGATTCTAATGCAACATTATATAATGAAACAAAAGATCTTAAAGTGTGTCAAACAGCTATAAAAGCTTATAACTCAGCCATTAATGCTGCTAAAACACAAATTATTTACAAGAAAATTACTGGAACTCCAGCAGAAATTCCATTTTTATCATAATTAAAAACCCACACACCATGGCAACATTAGTATGGAGTAGCAAAGACTACTCAAGACATCACATTCAAGTGTCAGAAACAAATGACAATGTAAATAAGCTAATGAATAGCATATTTACTTATTCCAGGGAAAAGAGTGAGAGGATATTTGTTAGTAATAACAGATATTATTATGCTCCAAGCCCAGAATACAAAGCATTCGTAGTTAGATTTAAAGGAATTAAAAAATAATAAAAAGTGAAACACAAATTTATAAAAACAGAAGATATATGGTATATTGACTTACCAGAATTTATTGAACAAGGATTAGGTACCAAAGCTAATTTAATGATGGTTGCAGGAGCAGATGTAATGTTAGACATTCTATCTAATGATGGAAATGAAATCACATTAGAATTTTCTAGTGAACCAATTGAAGGTAGCCAACATACATTAGTCAAACAAAGATTTGGTTTAGATAAAGAACTATTAAGTAAAATAGGACATGCACCTGTAGATTATGGTGCTTATTATAACTGGAAAGAAAATAACAGTCAATCTGTTTGGTTATGTCCTGTTACAGAATATGTATTTAATGGAGCATATCCAGAAAAAATATACGTAAAAGTTTAATATGGAACTAATTTTCAATTGGTGCGTAGATGTATTAATATTCCTAGCCAATGTGCTAGGAATAACATACAAAGAGATTAATGTATGGATATTCTGTATAATAGAACCTATTGTATTTATATACATGTTAACATTAATTATTAAACAAAACAGATATATTAAAAGAATTATAAACTAATCACAACCTGTCGTGATCCAAATCTTAATTAGATCATTTGCCCTTGCACCCTTGTCTCAGGGTTGGGATAAACATAGATTACTTGACTTTCTTCTTCTAATTAAGATGTATGAGGTCTTTTTAAAGATAAAGTAATCAGGGAGGTTTCTCTGTACCAGAACAGAAGCTTATTGATCATTGTTTATAGGTCTTTAGTTGGTTCTACCCTAACTATTGATCTATAAATGATGATTTATTGATTGATAAATTATGGCTGATATGGCGGATATATGGCGGATTAAAATCATTTTGTTGACATCACCAATATGATGAAATATAGTTGTATATTTGTCAAATTCAGTAGTATGACTACTGATATATGAGAAAAAGTAAACCAATAGCTTTACCAATAGGTATGTTTAGTAAAGATATAGCTTTACATATTATGAGCTATTTAGTTTACATAATAAATGATTAATCCACCAAAAAGTGCCTTATATGACACATTATGATGTATTTATGCGACATTTAAGACACATTATCATACCAAAAAGTGCATTATACGACACTTTAAGCAACATAAAAATTAGAAATATAAATCTAAAAACATAAAAATTAGGCGCAAAAGAATATAAATAGGAGCAAATTAGAAATATATATCTAAAAGTATACGCAATAGGGTATAAATAGACAGAATATTAAGAATTTATATGCTAAAGGGTATAAACCGTTCCAATTTGTCACACCTTCAAATAAATTAAATTATGGATCATCCAGTAACAATATTAAGAAATAGATTAATTAAAATAGGTATAACCATTGAAATGGTTAGTAACTATCCATGGATATACTTAGATAAGGTTAATGGTAATGTAGTGAAGGAAAAATACTTTGCTAATCATGGCTTTACAATAGGATTTAATCCTGCAAAAGTGGGAGATGTATTTAGTTACACTGATCTTAAAGAAATATTTAAAATTATTAGAAAATATAAATAATTATGGCGGACATAACAAAATGCTTCGGAGAAGAAGATGAAATCATCTGCCCTTATAGAGACCGTTGTTACAGATTTACAGCAAAAGCTGATGAATATCAAAGTTACTTTCAAGGGATGCCACTTAAAAATGATAAATGCGACCACTATTGGGGAGATGGTGGAGAAAATATCTGGAATCAATCAACAGAAATAGAAACATTATGACATCAAAAGAAAAAGCAGAACAATTATGGGGTAAATATTTCCAATTAAATTATGATTGGGATGGAGGGACAAAGGACCAATGGGCAAAAGAAGGTGCATTAATAGCAGTAGATGAGATATTGTATAATTGTTATGAAGTTATGAAACCATTTTGGGAAGAAGTTAAAAAAGAAATAGAATTATTATGATAGTACAAACAATACATGAAATCCTTAATCCTTTTGATGTAGAAACACCATTGGGATATGGTGTGGCAATATTTATGATCGCAGGTTCTATTCATTCCAATCCACAATTTATCATCAGGCTGTATAATACAGGTGAAGTTAGAACAGTGGATCAAAATGATATTAAAATTTACGGTAATCCTACAACTGGAGAACCATTAACACCTAAAAAATAATCATGACTATATTTGAAGTTTCAGTAAAACTAGAATTAATAGACAAATCTGATAATCATCACAGTTTTGCACGTACATTCACTTCTAATGAAGGTTTTTACGAGTGTTGGGAACAAATAGATATATTTAGAAACAGCAAGTTTGCTGAACAACCAACAATAACACATGTGCTTAACACCGCATCATTAGATGTAATATATTAAAAAATTATGAAAACACCAATGGAATTAGCTCTATCTAGAATAGAATTAATGAAAGATATTAAACCAGATAGTATACATTGGCAAATGTTTAAGGACAATTACATATACATGGAAAAGCTAATGATGGTGGATAAACAAATAGAACTGTATAATCAATTAAACACATTAGGCTTGTTATTACCAAATTCAATTGGTTTTGAACTAGCAGAATTAAAAAACAAATTATGAGAAATGAAGAATTATACGAATATGTATTCCATTTTAATCCATATAATGAATTATGGAGTGCAATACCTAGAGACATCTACCAACAATATTTTAACAATAATGAGATGGATGGGGTATTAAAATCAAAAGAATTAACAACATTGTTTTCTTTAATAGGAAAAGGTGCTACCTTTGTAAACTCAATTAGATAATACAGTTATGGAAAATCGAGTTGGTTTAAGAAGCAATACATCAAACTATCAGAAATTATTGAGAGTTATAGCATTTGGAAAACATAACTTAGATATATCCAATAGTAAAACCCTTAAATATTTATATATAGGTAAAACTTATTATTTATTACGTTCAGGAGAAATAATGATTAAACGTGAATGGCATGAAAAAGGAAATCCAGAATATATAGTGTGTGGATTACATGAAGAATGTGTTGCTACTAAAAAAAGACTTAAAAAATAATATATGAAAGTTTATATCTATGACATAGAAACTATGCAGGAGTTATTCCTAATAGGCTTATTTGATCCAGAGACAAAAGAATATCAAGAGTTTGAAATAAGTAGATGGAATAATTCACTTGACAGGTTCATTAAGTTCATAGAGAATAAAGATGAATATTATTGGGTGGGCTATAACAATCTACGTTTTGACAGTCAGGTGATTGAATATGTTATTAAGAATTATGATGATTGGCATCATCTATCTGGTCTTGAAATATGTGCTAAAATTGCACAGAAAGCAGCAGATGTGATTCATGATGCTAATTATGATGTATTTCCTGAATACAGGGAACATGAACTCTCATTGAAACAATTAGATTTATTTAAAATAAACCATTTCGATAATAAGAATCGTATGGTGAGCTTAAAAAGATTGGAGTTTGAGATGGATCTTGAGAACATTGAAGAGATGCCCATTCATCATCAAAAAATTGATATGTCGAAAAAAGACATAATTCTCACCATGAACTATTGTAGAAATGATGTAATGGCTACTTATGAGTTCTATAAGATAACTACAGGTGATACAGAGCATCCTTTGTATAAAGGAAATAATCAGATACAGCTCAGAATGGATATAAAGGAAGAATTTGGTATTAACTGTCTTAATTATTCTGACAGTAAAATTGGTGATGAGATGATTAAGAAGTATTATTGCCAAGAGAAGGGTATAGAATATGCACAGCTACCAAAGAAAGGTTATTTTAGAACAGAAATCAATGTAAAGAATTGTATTGCCAGTTATGTAGAATTTAAAACACCACAGCTAAAAGAGTTCCTCAAGAAGATTAAAGCCATTAAACTAAAGCTGTTAGATGATTTTAAAGAGAGTGTAGTGTTTTATGATAACACCTATTCATTCATGAAGGGTGGTTTGCATACAGAGAATAGTCCAAAGATATTTGAAGCTGATGATGAATATGAAATCATTGATTGGGATGTATCTTCTTATTATCCTGCGATCATCATTAACAATGAGAAATATCCACAACATCTAGGTAAAGATTTTCTTAGAGGATATAAGCAAATGTTTGATAAGAGACTAGAACTAAAGCCTTTAGCTAAGACAGATAAGAAGATTAAAGGGATTGTTGGTGCTCTTAAGCTCGCTGTTAACTCTGTTTATGGTAAAAGTTCTGACATGCAGAATTGGATATATGATAGACAACTAACTATGTTTACCACCATAACTGGTGAACTATCACTAATGATGTTAATTGAAGCATATGAACTTAGAGGTATACATGTTATATCTGCTAATACAGATGGTGTAACACTGAGAGTTAAGAAATGTGATCTTGAACTAATGAAAGCTATTAACAATTGGTGGATGGACCTCACTAGTTATGAGTTAGAACGCACTGATTATAAGAAGATTATATTTTCAACAGTTAATGATTACCTAGCAATTAAAACAGATGGAGAAGTTAAAAAGAAAGGAGATTTCCTCACAGATTTCGAATTACATAAGAACAAAAGTGCTAGAATTGTACCATTGGCACTTGAACAATATTATATTCACGATATACCTGTTGACATTACTATTAGCAGTCATAATAATATCTTTGACTTCTGCCTAAGACAAAAAGCAAGTAGGGATTTTCATTATGAAGGGCACACTAAGAATGGTAAAACAGTGTATAATAAGCTTATTCGTTATTATGTCTCTAATACAGGAGAGAAACTAATGAAGGTAAAGAATGATAGCTGTACAACAAATGCTGCTCCTATTAGTCAAGTTGAAGCTGGTGAATGGGTAATGACCGTATGTAATCATCTTACAAAGGATCATCCTCTATCTAATATCAATTATGAGTATTATATAGAGAAAGCAAATAGAATCATACATAAGATACAGCTAGAAGGTAAGAAAAGAAAAGTCAATATTGACAAAAACCAATTAACATTATTCTAATGGCAAACGTAAAAAAATCTGTTAACAAATTAACAGTAAAAAAATATATAGTGATATATGATGATAATAAGGGATTTGTTGAACAATGGGCAATGGGTAGTTCAAAGGAGATTATTGATCATTTTAATGAAGATCCTGAATTATATATAAATGCTGAAGAGTTTCTTACAATATATGAACTTGGTTCAGCTGTTCAATTTAAGTTTGTAACACCACAAATAGTATTAGATTTATAAAAATATATACAATGGCTATTAATCGCACAAATATTGCAACACATTTAATTGAATATCAATTAACTATGGTGGGTAAAACTATGGCTGATGCTCAAAAAGATGATATGTGGTTCTTTAATTGGACATTTACACAGGAACAGCATGAAGAGTTCAAAGCTTATGCTCTTCCTTTGATTAAGAAAGTGTTTAAATGCAATAGAGCTAAAGCACAAGATACATTTGCTTGGTTTGATTTGCAATTTGGCTTACGTATAAAAGAAAAAGAATGAGAAGAATAAAGAACTTACTACGTTGGATCCCAATCATCTGGAAAGACAGAGATTGGGATTTTTATTTCACATATGAAATCTTGAAGAAAAAACTTGAATTCCAAGCAGAATATACAAGAAAGTATGGATATCATGAAGCTTCTTTACGTGATGCTGATAGAATGCAAACTTGTGTAAATCTTATTACTAAGTTACAGAATGAAGAATATATAATTATTCCAGTGACAAATAGAGAATACACTGAGCAAGATTTTAAGAATGATCAAATTAGACATGATAAAGCAAGGAAATTATTGTTCAAAATATTAGAACAAGACATTGAAAGATGGTGGGATTAATTTAACAAATAAAACTAAAAATTATGAAAAATTTTGAAGATTGGGAAAGAGAATATCTTACAGATTTCATATATTTGCAAGAACAAGGTTATGAATTAGATCGAAAAATTGATGAGCTGATGAATGAACGTACTCCTGCAAATATAGTAGTTATAGACAAAGATAAAATATTAGAACATGAACCTATCAAATCTGAAATTCTCCCATTTTAGTTCTATCCAAAGGAGAGGATATAGTTTAGATATGATTTTTCTTCTCAATTTAATTGTAGAAGAACAACCAGATCTTGAGAAGCTATGTTCAGAAATTCCAAAGATAGAAGCTATATACCAAGGCATACAAAGAAAGGGACTAATAACAGAAGAGGGTAAATTAACTCTACCTGGAAAAGAACTAATGGCTTTCTTAGAAACAGAAGAAGATGAATCCTCTGAACTTGTTAAGAAAAAACCTAATGAAGATGATTTTAATTCATGGTGGAAAGCCTATCCTGGAACTGATACATTTACACATAAGAACAAAAGTTTTTCAGGTAGTAGAAATCTTAGAGCTAAGAAGGATGAATGTAAGATTAAATTTGATAAGATAATAGAAGAAGGAGAATACACTGTAGCTGAATTGATTGAAGCTGTAAAACATGAGGTGCTCCAAAAGAAAGAGAATTCTGTAGCAACTAGTATTAACAAAATGACATTCATGCAAAACAGTCTCACCTATTTGAATCAAAGAACATTTGAGCCATTCATAGAGCTTATTAAAGAAGGACACAAGATTGTAGAAACACAAATTATAAAAGGGAGTACAGACATATGAGTTTTGAACAACTTAAACAAGAAGTCCAATCAGGAATGGATGGTAGGAACAATGGTATTCCTATGGGTTTTGATAGGCTTAACAAGCATATTGGAATTAGAAAGTCCATATATACACTAGTAGGTGGTAACACTGGTTCTGGTAAGACATCATTCATTGATGATGCTTATGTATTAAATCCATTTGATTGGTATATTGATTCTAAGAGAAACAACACAGACATAAAGCTTAGAATTATATATCGTTCTATGGAAAGAAATAGCACATATAAGCTAGCTAAATGGATCTCTAGAAAGATATTTGTAGACTATGGAAAACTTATTCCTGTAGGAAAGCTTCTTGGTTGGACAGATAAAATGACTCCTGATGAGCATGATTTATTCTTGATGTATGAAGACTACGCAAATCATATGAAAGAAGTGATTACACTTATTGGTGGTCCAGAGAATCCTGTAGGTATAGCTAAAGAGCTAAAAGAGCATGCACTAGCTAATGGTAAAATAGAACAGCTAGATGAACACAATAAGGTTTATATTCCTAATAATGCTAATGAGATTACATTAGTGGTAATAGATCATATTGGTCTTCTTAAGACAACAAAGACACAACCCACTAAAAAGGATGCTATTGATAAGATGTCTGATGAACTCAGATATGCAAGAGATTTCTTTGGATATAGTCCTGTTGTTGTTAGTCAGTTCAACAGAAGTATTTCTAATATCACCAGACTAAAGAATGGTGATGTAGAACCACAACTGGAGGATTTCAGTGAGAGTTCTAGTACACAGAATGATGCAGATGTTGTTCTTGCTCTATTTGATCCTATGAGATATAAGGTGGCAGATCCATCTGGTTATGATCTTAATATTCTTAGAGATGAATATGGTAATAAATACTTTCGTTCTCTCAGGCTTATTAAGAATACATTTGGTTCTGATGATCTTAGAATAGGAATGGGTTTCCTTGGTCAAGTGGGGATGTTCAAAGAGCTTCCTAAAGTTAGTGCAATGAGTGCAGGTTTATATGAATCAGTGGTAAATAAAACATTTTTCTTAAATAAATAAAATTATGAAATTAGAATTAGTAAAATTCAATTCCTTCCCAAATAAAAAGGATAAGTTTTGGCAGATAGTGCTAATACCAACCATCACAATATTGGCTAATGAAGAAAACAAAGATGAATACATAGCTATTAACTTTGAGTGGTTATTTTGGACGCTAACACTTATAATCTCAGAACATGGAAAGAAGTACATATATCAAGATTAAATCAGAAGCTCCTCTACAATTAGTGTATGAACTATATAGAGAGAGATTTGATCATGGTGGAAATAACATATTTCTTAATCAAAATGATTTCTTCAGATTTGTCCAGATGTGGAACAATATAAATAACTTATGTCATCAAGCAATAGAATATTATGATGCAAAGTTTGGAATTGTAACAGTCTTGGATAAGGATGGCAAACCTTTAAAATACATGTAATGAAATCAATTAGAGATAAGCGACAACAAGAATTTGCAGATATATGGCTTAAGAAGAAGCGTGGTATTTTAAATTTATGTCCCAGGTTTGGTAAAATTTTCACAACTATTAATATTTTGGAGAAAATGCCTGATGATATTAATATTCTAATAGCCTATCCAGATGTAAAGATTAAAGACTCTTGGCAAACAGATTTTAAAGCAAGAGGGTATAACAATCCAAATATTAGATATGTAACACATTTATCTTTATGGAAATATAATGGTATTGATGTTAATATTAAATTTGATGTTATTATTATTGATGAGATACATTTACTATCTGATGCACAACTAGATGAAACTGATGAGTTGATAAGAAATAATAAACATATATTAGGACTCACAGGAACTCTATCTGTAGCAACAGAACGTGAGATAGAGGAAAGGCTTGATCTACATGTAATAGCTCACTATCCTATTGAATTAGCCATTCAGGAGGGTGTTATAGTGGATTATGAGATAAATGTAATAAAGGTGCCCCTTGATAACACTGTTATGGTTAAATATAAGACCAAAACAAGAACAGAAAAACAACAGTTTGATAGTTATGCATGGGTGATTGACCAATTAGAGAGACAAAATAGAAATACAATGTTTCTTAGGTTAGCCAGGATGAGAATTATTCAGTCATCTCTTGCCAAAACTAATGCTACAAAGGCACTTTTGGCAAAATATAAAGATGAACGTATTCTTGTATTCTGTGGACTAACTAAAATAGCAGATGAATTGGGTATTCCTTCCTATCACAGTAAATCAGACGAGAAACAGGTGTTTGATGATTTTGCTGAAGGTAGAGGTAATCATCTAGCTGTTGTAAAAATTGGTAATACAGGGGTGACATATAAACCTCTTAATAAGGTGATCATTAACTATTTTGATAGTAATGGAGAAAACCTAGCACAAAAGATAAATAGATGTATGGCCATGGAATATAACACTCCAGATAAAAAAGCACATATTTATATCATCAGTTCAACTGAAGAAGTGGAGGCTAAATGGCTAAAAAAAGCATTGGAATTCTTTGATAACAGTAAAATTAAATACATATGAAATTAATAAATATAAACACAACAGCGTATAAAGAAGAAGATTTTCTATTATACACTGATTTAACAAAAAAACAGATAATTGCAGTGATTGAACCCTTTGTACTTGCTGAACGTCAAGATTTATTAGATAGTGAAGGTACTTTTTATGATAATGAGATGTTAGTAAATGCTTTAAAAGCAACATATTCTAAAAATCATATAGACCATTACCAAATTGAGGACATTGATCAAATAAGCATTTAAATTATATAAACATGAAAATAGAATTAATAAAAGAGCAAGAATTTAATGACACTCCTTGGTATAGTATCCATATAGATGGAATATATATAAGTGGAACATTAACTAGAAAACTTCATGATGCTGAAGGGTTTTATGAAACACTTTCTAAAAATCCTGATGCAAAAAAGATAAAAGAAATTTTGAAATATCAAGAAATAGTTGTACCTTAGTGGCTAAAAAAAAAGATTATGGCAAGTAAATTAATTGGTGTTGTTGGACAAACAGGTACTGGAAAGTCAACAAGCATTAAACATCTGAATCCAGCAGAAACCTACATTATTAATGTAGCAAAGAAAGAGTTGCCTTTTAAAGGAGCTGAAAAACTGTATAATGCAGAGTTGAAGAACTACAAAGAAGTGGATGATGCAAATGAGATAGCTCGTTTGTTAAAGACTATTTCTGATAAAGCTCCTCATATCAAGAACATTATCATCGAAGACTCTAATTACATTATGGGATTCAATATTATCTCTAAAGCTACAGAGGTTGGATTTACCAAATTCACTCTAATGGCTAGAGATATGGTGGATCTATTTAGAGAAGCTAGAAGACTAAGAGATGATATCAAAGTGTTCTATTTCACTCATCCAGAAACTATAGAAGATGGTGGTGAAATTATAGGATATAAGATTAAGACAGCAGGAAAAATGATTGATAATCAAATCTTGCTTGAAGGACTACTTACAATGTGTTTATATACATTTGTAGAAGATAACAAAGATGGTAGTGCTAGTTATAATTTCTTAACTAATAGATTTAGAAAGTTTCCAGCTAAAACTCCAGATGGAATGTTTAAAGACATTAAGATTCCAAACAACTTGCAATTAGTTGCAGATACAATTGATGCGTATTATATTTAACAACAATAAAAACTTAAAACTATGAATGAAGAATTAATTAAAGAATTTGATGATCTTGTTGAAAAAATCTTAGAAGATGAATTTGATGATGTAAAAATGACAATGTATGAAGTATATGACATTGCAACTAAAATGCAATATAATAGATTATATGCATCAGCCAATGTTATTAATACAGGATTAGATTGTATACCATCAGCATTAGAGAAAATTGCAATGGAATTAGCAAATGTAGCACAGTCAAGAGCAGAATTTTAATAACAAACAATAAAAACTAGAAAACAATGAGTAACATTGGAGGAAAAAAACGTGAGCAATCACAAATGTCAGATTTTAAGAAATCTGTAGGATTATTTGAAGCAACTGTGGTTGCAATTAACCCTGATATTGAAGAATATAAGGAGAAATTGGGCATGGAGCTTAAAGAAGACAGTAAAGCTGTTGAGTATCTTGGTACAAGTCAAGATGGTAACAAAACACTTCGTGTAGATGTGTGGTTGGAAGATGTAAAGAACAACAACAAGTTCAAAACAACGTTCTTCTTGGAAAACAAGGAAAAGGAGAATAAGGACAAAACAAAGAAGCAATATATTAACAATATTGGTTCTTGTTCTTGGGCTGATGATGCTAACAATCTTCCTACATGGTTTGCTGCTAGAGAATATCGTGTAGCATTTGTAGGAGAAGAAGAGCTTTACAATTTCATGCGTACATGGTTGGGAGATCTTGATTATCGTGATGCTGAAACCACTCTACAATTAGATTGGTCTAAGATGATGAAAGGTAATGTTAAAGATCTAAAAGCACAGGTTAATGGAGAATGGTGTACTAATATTGTTGCACTTGCTACTATTAAGACTGTTCAAAAGGAAGATGAGATTAAGGAATATCAAGGTGTTTTCAATAAAGCATTCTTGCCATCTTATTCTCTAAAGCTGTTTAGATTGATTAACTATAATGATCAAACTATCATCAGTAATCTACGTGCTAAGAAGTCTAAAGACTTGAAACCACATGAACGCTTTGTTATTAATGTAACAGGTGAGTATGGTTGTAAAGACTTTTACACTTTTAAAGACCTAAAGGAGTACAATTCAGATGATAACCTTGTAGCTTCGGACAAGGTGATTGCTGAAGATGATATGGAATTTTAATTTAGAAAAACCAATAAAACCCTCTCATCATTCAGTTGGTGAGGGGGTTTTTATATTTAAGCTATGATTACAGGAAGAAAGAAAACAAAACTTACCATGCAGTCTGTTCTTGATAAGATTACAGAATATGACATATTTAGGTGGTATATGCCTGATAAATCATGGAAACTCAATCGTGTAACATATTCTCCATATAGAAATGAGAGTAATCCTTCCTTCATAATAGGGAATAAGAATGGCAATCTATCATTTATAGATTTTGCTGACACTAGTAGAAGAGGTGATTGTTTTGAATTTGTCAAGACATTACATAATCTTTCTTCTATGGATGATGTGTTAAAATTGATTGATAGAGATTTTCATTTGGGAATAGCTAGTGGTGTTGCTACAGAGGAATATAAAAAGATAGTTTCTGAATACAAACAACCTGAAGATCTTGGTAAGAGATATTCCCTTATACAAGTGGTAACAAGGAAGTTTAATAATGATGAGCTAGCTTATTGGAATGCCTATCACCAGAGTTTACAAGATCTCAGAGATAACAATGTATATGCTATTAAGAAGGTGTTCTTGAACAAGAGCTTATTTGCTATTAAGGAGAATGAGTTAACATTTGGTTATTTCTATGATGGTCACTGGAAGATATATAGACCATTTGCAGATAAGAAAGTTAAATGGGTTCCTAATAATGTACCTATCACAGCAATGGATGGTAAAGAAGATATAAAAGATTGTCAAATAGCCTTTATAAATAAAAGTAAGAAGGATTATATGGTGATGAAGAAACTTTTTCCTTGTAGCTGTGCAGTGCAAAATGAAGGACTTGGTTGCTTTTCTACAGAGAATGTAGAATATCTAAGAGCAAACAGTGAGAAACAAATCTTAAGCTTTGATTCTGATGTTACAGGTGTACAGAATAGCCAGCAAATCACTAAAGTGTTTGGTTTTGGTTATCTGAATGTACCCAAGAAGTATTTAACAGAAGGAATTAAAGATTGGGCTGATCTTGCTAAAATACATGGTATGGATGTAATTGAGAATTATTTAAAACAAAAGAAACTGTTATGACAGTAGAATTAGATTATTGGGATAGAGTGAGTTATACATCACCCCATTCTGAAATGAAACGTAAAGAAAATATAGAAGCAGATGCAGAAATAGAAATATTTGAGAAGTTTTATAAAATGAATAATAGACTTCGTTACTGTAATGGTTCTTATTATAGATTTGGTACAAAAGAATGGCAAGATAAATACAATAACTGGTTACAAAGTGATGATTATAAAGCAAAATCATTTAACCTATATTATGGAAATGGAGTAGTAGATTAAAAACATAAATTATGAAACAGAAAGAAAATAACTTATTTGATCTAATTGAAGCTATTGAAGATAATATTGAATGGCTAGAGACATTAGAAGAAGATGAAATAGAATGTATATCTATTGAGAATTTAGAAGGAATATTAAGCAAATTTTTTAACAAAACAATTAAAATCAATAAAGATGGCAAATAAAATAGAAGTTTACACAACAACAAAAGATTTATTATTAGCAGCACCTGTTCCACAAGATACAAGAACATATAAAGCTGTAAGTCATGGTCAATTAATTGATCTAACATTGAATAGTATTGAGAAAGCTGGATTTACACTAGACAAAGAGATATATAGTTCTAGTAGAGGTGGAAGTGTAGCTAATGGTAGATTTAGTATTAGTAATGTAGCTGATAGTGAAATGCAATTACAAATAGGCTGGCAGAATAGCTATGACAAAACTTTGACATTAAAGTTTGCTATGGGCACACGTATATTCATTTGTCAAAATGGTTGTGTATCTGGAGATATGGGAGCATTCAAGAAGAAGCACCAAGGAGTTATTCAAGATTTCACACCTGGAGCAATTTCTGAATATATCAAACAAGCTGGAGATTCTTTTGTAAGCATGCAGAAAGAAAGAGAAGAAATGAAGCAAATCGAAATCACCAAGAGAATCAAAGCTGAATTGATTGGTAGAATGATGATTGAAGAAAGCTTCATCACCTCAACACAGATGAACATCATCATGAGAGAATTAGATGCTCCTACACATGATTATAATGCTAAAGATAGTCTTTGGGAGTTGTATAATTATACAACATTTGCTATGAAAGAGTCTCATCCAACATTATGGATGGACACTCACATGAAAGCACATAGTTTCTTTGTTAATGAGAGTGGATCTATTATATCTCCAACAAAAGAATATAATTATGAGCCTACAGAGATGTACAAACAAGTTGAAATAGATTGGAATCACGCTGAAATATTAAGTTAATATGAATTTTGAGAAATTTAAAGAATCTTTTCATGAGAGCTGGCATAATAAAATGCAACCTTTCATAGAAAGTGAGGAGTGTGATGCTATTTATAAATTTCTAAAAGCTGAAAGTCAGAGGGGCAAGAAGATTGCCCCTCTTTCTTCTAATGTCTATAGATGTTTTGCAGAAACTCCTTTAGATGATGTAAAGGTGGTCTTGCTAGGTATGTGTCCCTATCATACACTAAAAAGTGGTAATCCTGTAGCTGATGGACTATTAATGGGTTGTAGAAACACAATGGAACTACAGCCATCATTAAAACAGTTTTATGACGCTATAGAGAGAGAAGTATATGAAGGACTAACATTAAATGCATACAAAGATCCAGATGTCACTCATCTAGCAAAAAAGGGTGTATTGATGTTAAATGCTGCTTTAACAACAGAAATAAACAAAGCAGGCTCTCATATAGAATTATGGGAACCATTTACAAAGTATTTATTTGAACATGTATTAACACATTCAGGAGCACCAGTGATATTTCTAGGCAAAGATGCAGCTAAATATGAGAAATATTCAAATCCATTCACATGGTCATTTAAACTATCTCATCCAGCATCTGCTAGTTACAAAAATACACAATGGGATACAGAGGGTGTATTTACAAAGGTTAATAAGATAATTAAAGAAAACAACAATTTTACCATCGAATGGTTGAATATTCTACCATTTTAAAAATAAAACCATGTTACAAGAAGTAGAAATCAAAGATTTAGAAGCAGGAGATGAAATACTCATCTCTTGTCAGAGCTTTTTTAAATATTTAATATTGTTGAGAACTCCTCAGACAGGAAAGAAATTACATTGGAAAACACAGGGTCCTATGTATAAATCTGTAAAATGTTCTACAAGAGTTGATTCAATAGTACATACATCTAATACACATAAATGGACAGAAAATAAATATATACTCACCAATAAAGATCATAATAAAGAAGTGTATATAGATTTAGCATATAGACAAATATTATTAGTTAAGAAAAACAGCAATTAATTATGAAAAACACTAGAGACCTTAAAAATTATGTCAGAGACATGATTGTTAAACATCCAGAACTAAAAGAGCAAATGCTTGAATTTTTAGAATTATGTATGAATGAAATTGAAGAAGGTGAAAGTCCTTCTAATGAAATGCATTTATGTGTACGTGATATTGAACAATTAATTACAAATCAACAATTATGAGAACATTAAAATACGGAGGAGATCTTCAAATAGGAGATTTTATTGGAGTAAGTGTTAATAATTGTATGGATTTTGGATGGTATTGTGGTGATGGTATAAATAAAACATTACAATATTATACTATATGGGCTCCTAAAGTTAGATATGAAGATTATGAAGCATGGAAAAAACTTCCAGAGGACAAAAATCCTGGGGCTTATAAGAATGGATGGACAATAAAATGTTTGTATAAATCATATATAAACACTGTACATGATACAAGAGTGATAAAAATTCTTCATCCAGAAGATATATTTACAAATAAAGCAGATAGAGAAGCATACGAAAAGTCAAAAGAAGTATTAATTAAGTTAAATTTCATCAAATGATATTAGAAAAACAAACAGAAGCCACCATTTTAGAAACAGGAGATTCATCAGAATCAATTGGTATGTCATTAGACTTAGATTCTGCTCAGATATTGATGCAGATGTTAAGTAAGAATCTATATTCAGATTCAATAGGCTCCACTATCAGAGAATGTGCATCTAATGCACTTGATAGTCATAGAAGAGCTGGTGTTGACAAACCTATAGTTGTAGGATTTAAGAAGAACAAAGAAGACAATTATGAATTCACTGTAGAAGATTTTGGTATAGGCTTAGATGCTGATGATGTACGTAATATTATTAGTAAATACGGTAAATCTACCAAAAGGAATAGTAATACAGAATTGGGTATGATGGGACTTGGTTTTAAGGCTCCTCTTGCTTATAGTTCTAGTTTCTATTTTGTATGTAGGAAAGATGGTATGGAGAGGAAATACATGATGTATGAAGGTGAAGACACCAACAGCATTGATCTTCTTTATGAAGCTTCTACAACAGAAGAAAATGGTGTAAAGATCATTATTCCAGTTAACTACTATGATAGAAGTGCATTCACCAGGAAGATTAAGGAGCAGTTGGCTTATTTTGAGAGTGTTTATTTTGATTGTGAGGATAATGTAAACAATGATTTTATCATCCACAGAAGTGAACATTTCCAATTCTCTGAACTATCTAGTAGTGATTATTTACACATATCTCTAGACAATGTCTACTATCCTATTGATTTCGATAAACTAGGAATCAAAGAAAGGATAGACTTTCCTGTAGCATTGAGGTTTAGTCTTACAGATGGGTTATTTCCCACTCCAAACAGAGAATCCATTAGATATACCAAGGAAGCTAAACAAATCATCCTAGATAAGATAAGGAAGGTGGCTGATTTCTATGCTAATAAGTATAATGAGACTATGGTTGAAACAGATGATGTTACGGCTGTATTTAAACATTTCTCTGAATCTCGAAGGTATGTAAAAGGATTCAAAAAAGATTCATCATTAAATATTAGCAATTTACATGAGTGGTGTTCTATAAAGCTTCTAAGTCCTACATTGAAAGGTGTTAAACTCTTAGATCTTGAGAGAGTTAATTTCATAAGAGAGCATCTTCTTCAGGAATATGAGATAAAGCATAGTGTTTCTAATAACAGAATAAAAGAAGCAAAGAGAAGCTATGATCAAGTGATTAATACATCAGACATAGACAGACATAAACTTTACATATATTCTGATAAAATCTCTGGTGCAAAGAAAAACTATTTGAAATCTATTCATACTGGAAGATGGGAGAATGAAGGTAAACTAGTTAAGAGAAAACATACATCTGTTACATTAGGAAGTGTTTTACGTACCACTAATTATAAAACATATGTAACATTACTAGAGCTTAAAAAACATCCAAAATCTGAATGGAGAGATAGAATTAAAGAATATCAACATATTGTATCCCTGTTAACTAATAATTTTATTAATCTTGATGAGATGGTTATTCCTGATATATGGATAAAAAACAACACAAGAGCAAAAGCAGTTATCACTGGAACAACTGGTGGTGGTGTAAGAAGAGTTAAACTAGCAGGAGAGATTGTTGGTAAAGAAGGCACACCATTAGAGAGATATGTAGATGGTAAAAACTGTAAATGGGTGAGTGTAACCTATAAACTAGAGGAAATACATCGCATGAAACACCTTGTTGTATATGGTGGAGATGCTGATGTAGCTAAAATGGATAAATTGTTTAGTATTGTTGCAGGCAACAGGATGAAAACAAAGATTAAATTTATTCAGTTCTCAGAAAGGGAACTAAAGAATCTAGAAAAAATAGACATTCACAATTGGGTAAAACTTGAAACATTTATGGAAGGTAAAAACAAACCATTCAAAAGACTAATCACTGCATATCTTATTCATCAATTAATGAGGAAAAATGAGGATGTGTTTGAGAAGAAACAACAACTTATGGGCATTTCTGGTGATCTCTATCTAAAACTTGATTTATTAGAAGAATACAAGGGTAAATATTTTTGTTATGCAAATGAAGACATATATAGTGCAATGTTAGAAATAGCTAACGCTAACAATTTGTTCGATGGAGAGATATATCCTATATATAAGGAAATTAAAACTCTTACAGAGAAACTTACATTCTTACAACCATTATGTGATAAGCTTTCTTATTATCGTAATGAGAAAGATCCAATTCTAGATGCTATTGCAGATTTGTTCAAATATTACAGAACAAGAATAGATTGGAAAAACTACAACATTAAGTTGACAGAAGAAAAGTTGTTAGAGAAAGAGCTAACAGAAGAAAACGTTGAAGAATTAATAGACTAATTAAAAAGGGGGAGATATTCTCCCCCTTTCACATTTAAAACAAAAACAACATGAGTATCAGTTTCAATTGGTTCAAATCCAAAAAAGTACAAGAGTTACAAGATTTACAGATTGAGGAACAGAGGATCAAAAATGACCTCTTACGTAAAGATTTATTTAAAACACCTTTCCCAGACACAATTAGTGTCAACATTGTAAGCAGTGAACCTAAAGTTGAGCCTAAAGAAGATTTAGACAACAAGCCCTATCTAAATGTAAAACTAGTGAATGATGTGCTCACCATTGTTCTAAAAGATGGTAGCATAATTACAAAGCCTGGAGCTACAGCTGATGATTTCAAAAGAGCTAGAGCATGTTTTACAGAGAACATGTTAATTGATCTTGTTGCTACACAGGAAGTGGTGCAAGAAAGAAAAGAAAGAGAAGATGAAGTTAAAAGGTTTAAAGCTATTCACAAAGGTTTTGAACTTTTGAGCAAGTTTAGCCATTTTAGAGTGGAGGGTAATTCTGTCTATCTATCTGGAATAAATAGAAGTCTTCCTCAATTACTAATAGAAAGATTTATAGAGATTGTAGACAGTTATAGCGATTTCTCCCAACCATATGCAGAAAAGTTGTTGTTACAAAATGATGAGTTCGTTGGACTAAAGAGGTTCTTTATGTGGGCTTGTCTAAATCCAAGAGTAGAAGTGGCAAACAGCTTATTTGATTTCCTAAGTAAAAATGGTATGAAGATCACTAAACAAGGATTCTTTGTAGCATTGAGAAATGTTGTAACATCTCATGGATCTGCTGAACTAGTTCATTTCATTAGCAATGCTTATAATAAAGTGAAAGCTGTATGGAAGAAATCTCCAGCTGATTATCATGTATTCCTAGAGAATGGTGCATATAAAATGGTTCACACTGATTCCTTAACTTACACTATGATAGAAGATTGTGATAGATGTGATGGTTCTGGAACAACTTTTGAATATGATGAAGAATATGATGATCATGGTCATTGTTATGAGTGCGATGGTAAAGGTGATGTAGAAGTTACCTATCATAAAGACAATGGTCAATTGATTGGTAATCTAACAGAACTATATCTTGATCTTCCTAATAGATCAGAGAATAGATTTACAGACAACTGGACAAGAACATTTGATATTCGCATTGGACAAGTGGTGAGTATGCCAAGTGAGAATTGTGATTGGAGTACACAAGATTGTGCTACAGCAGGATTACACTTTGCTGGTCATACAGCTCCTTATGTTCTATGTGGTGATACAACAGTTTTCACTCTTCACAATCCTATGAAAGTTGTGGGTATTGGTACAGAGAAGGGTAGATGCTGGGAATATCTTCCATTTATGACTACAAATGTTACTGAAGCAAATGAAATCATGAATGATAAAGATTTTGATTTCTTACAGCTAGATGAAGCATATGCAATTCGTGAATTGGAAAATCTTGCTGAGAAAGCTAAAGAAGGTTTCCAAACAGAAACTAGCAAGCATGATTTCAATCTGCCAAGTATTTCTGTAAATGAAATTAACAATATTGTAAAATCTCTAGATGAAATGAAAAGTGAAATTTCAAGTAGAGTGAGCAATATTGATTAAATTTTAACATAATCTGTCCCATTTATTTCGTATATTTGGGACAGATTTTATTTATTTATTATGATTAGAAAGAAAAAAGCAGCCCCTAAGAAAGTTGCAAAGAAAAGAATAGCTGCTCCCAAGACTAGAAATGCTGGCACAATGAGTGAAAGTGCTTTCTGGAGTTTTATACGTAGTGGTCTTAGACAAAAATCAAGATGGTGGAAACCTATTACACAATGCAAAATGTTAGCTAAAAGAGTTTACAAAGGACCTAATAAGCGACAAAGATTTGAATATCAATGCAATGAGTGTAAGAATTGGTTTATTGAAAAGAAAGTTAACGTAGATCATATTATAGGAGCAGGTTCATTGAAGTGTGCTAACGATCTTCCAGGGTTTGTAGAAAGGTTATTCTGTGAAATTGACAACTTACAAGTCTTATGTGAGAATTGTCACAATATTAAAACTCAAAACGATAAAAATGGAACAGAAAAGTGAAATTAGTATTAACAAAACACCATCATTCTGTGAGAATTGGCATGAAGGATATGTAGAATATCAAGGTAGACAACACAAGTTCTGGCTAATAAATCCAAAAAGAATTAATCCAGAAGATTACGATTATGAATTAGAAGTGAGATGGTTCTTTAAAAACGTTCCTACGGAAGTTAGAATGATGTACTCACTAATTGTTGAATCATTTAAACAAAAAATATGAAAACAGAAGCAACCTATAGAGCAGTAAAAATGGACAGCTCTAGTTCCTTGAAGGAATTTTGTCTAGACAGAAAGAAATACCATCGTAAGTATATTCTTAATGAAGCAGTAGAAGAAGGTGTAAACAAGGCTGCGACAATTGGCAGGATAGTTGAGACACTTCTATTAGAACCAGAAGAGTTTGACAATAGATTCTATCTATCTGTATGTAGTAAAGCACCTACAGGATTGATGTTAGACTTTGTAAATGCTTTAAGTAAGCATACAATAGATTCTACAGATGCTGATACTGGTGCAGTTACAAGAACATTTGAACAGATTGCACAGGATGCATATGTTGATTCTGGGTTTAAGATTAAATTTGAAGCTGTTCTTACTAAGTTTATAGGAAGTGATGCAGAAATCTTCTATAAAGAAATGAGAGAAGTGCAGGCTAAAGGTCTTACAGTGGTAACCACTGAAGATATAGCTAATGCTGATAGAACAGTAACTGAACTTAAAACTAATTTTGTCACTAAAGAAGTGATTAATTTAGTTAGTAGTGTTCGTTATACAGTGATGAATCAATTCCAGGTAGAAGGATATCTTGTGGATGAGCATCCATTTAAGAGTATGATGGATAAAATTGTGATTGATCACAATGAGAAAACAATCCAGGTGTATGATCTTAAATGTGTTTGGGCTGTAGAAAACTTCTATGAAGAGTATTATCTATACAGGAGAAGTTATATTCAAGCTTATTTATATTGGAAAGCATCTGCATATATATGTCCTGAAGGTTATACAGTTCTCTATCCTAAGTTTATTGTATGTGACAGCACAAACTATTTCAATCCATTGATTTATACAATGACTGATATAGATATAATGGATGCATATAATGGATTTGAACATAAAGGAAGAGTCTATCCAGGTGTTAAATTATTGATTCAGAACTTAGACTGGGCAATTGCTAATGATACATGGAATATCAGCAAGGAGAATTACATTAATAACGGAGTAGTAAACATTAGATAAATGGAGATAAAAAAGACAATAACTAGTATATTCATGGTTCCTACGCTAAAGATAGATAAAGACAAGCTAAAAGACAATGGATATATAAATGGTTATGCAAAAGATGAAAGCCCAGATGCAGCAAGTTATGAAAACTGTGTCTATCTTTTGTTTAAACCATCCAATCTTGATAAGTTTCGTAGTTTTCTAGATGGAGAATATGAAAGGACAAAAAGCGTAATAGATGATTATGATTATGAAGATGGATATATTGTCGTAGTTTACAAGCTAAATCCAAAATTTAATAAGGATTACAAGCTTGTAAAAGAAGGTTTATATTCTAGAACTTCTAAAGAATTCCAAGCATTATTTCCAAAAATTGTCAAAATTGTAAAGAATGGACTTCATAGAGAGGAAATATCTTTACAATACAGAGTTTTTAATAAAACTGAAGACATGATTTTATTTTGGGAAGAAAAGCTAGGAGTTATATTTGATCATGATCAAGAAGTTTGGCATGGATATGAGTATAAAAATGAAATTCTTAACATTAATAAATTTAAAGAGCATGTACAATAAAGAAATACTAGATGAACTAGTGAGACAATTTGGTGTAACTAGTGTTATATTATTTTGTAAAATGGAAAGTACAAAGAATTCAATTCTATATAATGATTGTATCAAATCTGGAGACAATGAATGTGTAGAATATGATTTTGAGAGAGATTGGTGGGGAAAAGCAGGAAATGAATTAACACAAAACTTAAAAAAATAATATGACAGCATTAGAATTATTAGAAGCCTACCCAAAAGCTGCTATTGTAGTGAAACAATGGTATTTAGAAAAAATGTTAGAATCATTAAACAACGATTCTCTTCCAGAAGATTTTAAAGAACATGTCAGGAATGAAGGAGTGGATGATTATAAAATTGCAGCAGTGATTGATATTGGTCCAAGAGCATTATTTGATGCATTTGATGAAAATCATATATATATTCAAATTAATGTATTACCAGAAGATTCATCAGCTACATTTACTCATATTATAAATAATTCTTTTGTTTCTTTAATTGTTTATAATAATAGAAAAGGAGCAGAAAGAGCTGCTATTGAACAAGCATTTGAAATTTTAAATAGTAAGTTATGAGACAAATAGATGAACTGGTCAAAACAAATTTTACTATAAAAAGACGTTTTCGTAATAAACATACGAAAATAGATATTATAGATTGTCAGCCTCATTTATATTTACATGATAATCTTATAGCTAAAAGAAATGACAAAGATGAACTTCTAATTAATCATTGTGGTTGGGAAACTGTCACTACAAGAGCAAGGTTAAATTCCCTACCTGGCGTAAATATTAGAATTCTTAAAGGAAACTTTATATTAAATGAAAAAGGACCTATGGAAGAAGGTTGGATAAATATAGATAAATTATGAGAGATAAAATAGTAGAACAAGTTATTAATAAATATGAAGATAGGAGTTATATTGGTATTGCTAAATATGGCACCACTCTAGAAGACAATAACAAGGATAATTATTTAAAACATCTACAGGAAGAATTGATGGATGCTACTCTTTATTTAGAGAAAATAATGTATCTAAATAAAGAAATAACTAGGTTAGTTAAAGATCATCCAAATGATTGTGAACTTGGTATGTTAATAAGGAACATGGTTATATAATATTTTAGTTTTCTCTTGGTTAGTAAAGGGGGATGCATTAAATTCGCATTCCCCTTTTATTTTTTAACATACAAACAAAAAACACATGGATTTAGGATTAGAAGCCTTGAGCAAAATTACAATTTTTAGCAAATATGCTAAATACAATTCAGAACTAAAACGAAGAGAAACCTGGGATGAAATTATTGATCGTTATCAAACAATGATGATTAAAAAATATCCTTTATTAGAAGATGCTATCATCAATAGTGCTAAATTCATCAGAGAAAAGAAAGTCTTACCATCTATGAGAGCATTACAGTTTGCAGGAAGTGCGGCTGAAGTGAATAATGCAAGAATTTACAACTGTTGCTACCTACCAATTGATAGCTTACATAGCTTTTCAGAAACTATGTTTCTTTTATTAGGAGGAACTGGTGTAGGATTTAGTGTTCAAAAACATCACGTAGAACAACTTCCAGCTATAAAGAAGCAAGACACTTATAAAATGAGAACCTATCTAATTGAGGATAGTATTATGGGATGGGCTGATGCTGTTAAAGTGTTAATGAAATTCTACTTTGAAGGTGGATATAAGCCTAAATTTGACTTTAGAGCTATTAGACACAAAGGAGCAAGACTTGTTACAGCTGGTGGTAAAGCACCTGGTCCTGAACCATTAAAGATAGCATTAGCTCATATTGATGCTGTTATGGAAAGAAAAGAGAATGGTAGTAAGCTATCTCCTTTAGAATGCCATGATATTCAATGTCATATAGCAAATTCTGTATTAGCTGGAGGAATTAGAAGAAGTGCAATGATCTCTTTATTTAGTCATGATGATGAGGAAATGATCACATGTAAATATGGATCTTGGTGGGAATTGAATGAGCAAAGAGGTAGAAGTAATAATTCAGCTGTTCTTGAGAGAGGACAAGTTGGAGAAGAAGAATTCTTAGCTCTTTGGAAAAGGATTGAACTATCAGGAAGTGGTGAACCAGGAATCTATTGGACTAATAACAAAGATTGGGGAACTAATCCTTGTTGTGAGATTGGGCTAAGACCATATCAATTCTGTAACCTATGTGAGGTGAATGTTAGTGATATATCTAGTCAGGAAGAATTAAATGATAGAGTGGTGGTAGCATCATTCTTTGGTACATTGCAAGCTGGATTTAGTGACTTTCATTATCTAAGACCTATCTGGGCTAAGACAACACAGAAAGATGCTCTATTGGGCATAGGAATGACAGGTATAGGATCTGGTGAAATCTTAAAATACAATCTTGAGATAGCTGCAAACACAGCAAAGGTTGTTAATAGTATGATATCTGCCCAAATTGGAACTAATGAAGCAGCTAGAATTACATGTATTAAGCCTAGTGGAACAACTAGTCTAGTCTTAGGTACAGCTAGTGGAATTCATGCTTGGCATAATGACTACTATTTAAGAACCATGAGATTTAATAAGAATGAGGACATTGCTAGCTATTTAATGGTGAACCACCCAGAATTATGTGAAGATGATGTACTTAGACCTAAAGATACAGTGTGTGTACGTATTCCAGTTAAAGCTCCTGAAGGATCTATCCTTAGAACAGAAACAGCACTTGATACATTAGAACGTGTAAAGAAATTTGCTACACAATGGATTGTACCAGGACATTTAAATGGAGATAATACACATAATGTAAGTGCTACAATCTCTATTCTAGAAGATGGATGGAAAGAGGTAGGTGATTGGATGTGGGAAAATAGAGAAGTGTACAATGGACTATCTGTACTACCACATTTTGGAGGAAGCTATAAACAAGCACCTTTCGAGGACATTACAAAAGAACAATATGATGAGAAGATTAATTCTTTAAAATCTATTGATCTTACAAATGTTACAGAGCTAGATGATACAGTGAATTTTAATGAATCTGTTGCTTGTGGAGGAGGAGCATGTGAAATAGTGTAATATGAAAGGAGATAACCTAGTACAGAATATAATAAATGGTATTTATTATTCTATAAAAGATAAAAGATAATATTTTTTGTTTTTGATTAATAATGATGAAAGCCCTGGTGTTTCTACACTGGGGCTATTTTTTTTCAAAAAAAGTGTATATTTTTTAACGTTATGTGGATTAATTTTAGTAAATTTGTTAAAATAAAAAAAGAAAAAATATGGCAAAAGCAACAAAAGAAGTAAAGGTGAACAGCAAACATCAAGAGGCTCTTGATAAGCTAAACAAAACCTATGGTGTAGGTACAATTCTTACATTAGACAGTAAAGGAACTGGTGATTATGATCTAATCAGTACAGGAAGTATTGGATTTGATAACATCACTCTAGGTATTGGAGGATTTGCAAAAGGTAAAATGTATGAACTAATGGGATGGGAAGGTTCAGGTAAATCTACAATCTGTGGACATGCTGTAGCAGAATGTCAAAAGAAAGGTGGAGTGGTGCTCTATATAGATGGAGAGCATGCTGTAGATAAAACTTATTTCCAATCTCTAGGAGTTGATACAAATAAAATGTTGATTGCTCAGCCAAGTTGTGGTGAAGAAGGTTTTAACATTGCTATGGAAATGATTAATACAGGAACAATTGATCTTGTTATCATCGATTCAGATTCAAGTTTAATTCCTAAGAAAGTGTTAGATGGTGAGGTGGGGGATAGTTCTATTGGTAGAAAAGCTTTATTGAATAGCAATGCCTATCCAAAACTAAAAGGTGCCCTATCAGCAAACAATGTTTGTGTTATTGTAATTTCTCAATACAGGGAAAAGATTGGTGTTATGTTTGGTAACCCCACTACAACACAAGGTGGACATGCTCTTAAGTTTTATACAGATGTACGTATAGAAGTGAGTAAGAGTCTTGCAAAAGAAGGTGATCAAGCTTATGGTAATATAACTAAGGTGAAGTCTATTAAGAATAAAATGTCTCCTCCATATCAACTTGCACAATTTGAGATTGTTTATGGTGTGGGTATTGATAAACTTAAAGAGATTATGGAACTTGCTAGTGACTTTGAACTTATCAAGAAATGGGGAAAAACCATCACTATGGGAGAAACCAAATATACTATTGAGGAATTCAGTGCTTTATTAACAGACAATGAAGAATTCTATAATCAATTAAAGTCTCAAATCATTGACAAGATTAATGCAATAGAGAAGGTTGTCGTAGAAGAACCTAAAATAGAAATTGAATTTTTAACCGATGAAAAAATAATTGCTGATGTTACAAGTGAAATTTAAAAAAATCTCTAGCAACACTAAACTTCCTTTTAAAGGGAGTTTAGATGCTGCTTGCTCTGATGTATATGCACATTCTATTACATTTGAGGATGGTAAAATGGTAATAGGACTAGGATTCAAAACAGAAATCCCTAGAGGATATAAAGGAATTCTTATCCCTAGAAGTAATCTAACTAAACATCCCTGGATGATGAATAATTCAATGGGAATTATTGATGCTGACTATCGTGGAGAATGGAAAATGATTCTCACACCATTAAATGGTGATCTTATAACTACTTCTCTTCCTTATGGTGCAGGAGATAGAGTGGGACAAATATATTTTGAAGCTGTCACTCCTGTTGAATTCATAGAGGTGGAAGACCTATCAGAAACTGAAAGAGGAACAGGAGGATTTGGAAGTACAGGATTAAATTAATATTTATGGAAAATAAATATTTTACTCCAGATATAGAAGATATACATGCTGGTTATGAATGTGAGCTTTTATTATATGCTGAGTGGGACCCAATTACAGTAAAACCATACACTGCATTAGAATCAGTAGTTAAGTGTATAAAAGATAAAATAATTAGAGTTCCCTATCTCACTAAAGAACAAATAGAAGCTGAGGGATGGAAAGAGACATCTATAAATCATTATACTAAAAAAGATATATTTCTTAAAGTCTACATTGGTTATTTACATGATGAGATATTGTCCTTTAGAATTTCTATATATAATGCTGAGGGAACATTATTTAAAGGAGAATGTAAAGACATTAACACATTTAGAAAACTCTTTAAATTATTAGATATATGAGTATAATCACATCCCTTAATGAAGATGAAATAGACATCTTTAAAAAACAATATCTTAGTGCTCCTGATATTAAAAAGGAGATAGAAAAACTTGAAACTGAAAAGGTTAGCAAGACTAAGAAGAAAGCATATAAGATATGGAAGGATCAAATTAACCTCTTTATTGATCTTTATAATTTAAAAACAGGAGGAAACTATAAAAAAATAATATGAAGCTAACAGAATTAGGAAAAATTAAGGAATACCAGAGAGACTTTTATGAACTATTTGATAGAAAATTAGAGATAGACTGGTTGAGAATGAAAGGATTGATTGACTATCCTAGAGAAGATGTTGTAAGTAATCAATCTCTGGAAGAACTATTTAATGATTGTGTTTCAAAACATGGGGCTGATGCTAACAAACTTAGAGCTAAGAAACTCAGAGTGAGTCACAGTGATTATGAAAAAGAAAGACGTGTATTAATAGATTTTAGTAAGGCTGTAATTAGTAGAAGACTAAATACAAGAAAAGCAGCATTATTGATCAATAGAGATCGTAGCGTATTATATCATTTTCTAAACTGTATGTAATTTGAAATGTTTAACCTGTGGTAAGAATGCTGATAGTGAATATTGTTTTCAACATAAACCTAGAAAACCTCTAGCTCAATCTAGATTAAACAAATCTGCATTTTCTGCTGGTAACGTAAAGAAAATTAGTGAGATGCAGGAGTTTTTTATGTCTTTATGGAAAAAAAGAAGACATTTCTCTGAGATTAGTGGAAAATATTTAGGTAAGGAACCAATGAGCACATATTTCCATCACATTCTTCCAAAAGAAAAATACCCAGAAGCTTCTTTAGATGAAGAAAATATCATACTTTTGACACTTGATGAACACACCAATGTAGAAGGTGATATGTATAAATACGAAGAAGTTAATAAACAACGTGAATTATTAAAAATTAAATATGGAAAAGCCTAACAGAGAAAGAAAAACAGATATAAAATATCTTATTCAACTCAATGAAGAACAAAAAATTGCTAAAAGTCTTATTGTAGATAATCAAGTGGTTGTTGTTACAGGTGTGGCAGGTACAGGTAAAAGCCTTGTATGTGCCCAAGTGGCATTAGATTTTCTTAATAAAAAACAAATAGAAGAAATCTACATCACTAGAGCAGCAATTGAAGTGGGCAAATCATTAGGTTTTCTACCTGGAGATCTTGGAGAAAAGTTTGATCCATATCTAGAAGCATTCAAAGATAATCTTTACAAATGCTGGGATAAAGTTAAAGTGGACAACATGCTCAAAGATGGTAAGGTGAAGGCTCTTCCTGTACAATTCATTCGTGGTAAAACTGTAGATGATCTTTTAATTGTAGAAGAGGCTCAAAATCTTTCTAAGCATGAAATATTAGCAATTTTAACTAGGCTTGGTAAAACAGGAAAGATTATTATTAATGGAGATAATGAACAAAAGGATATTAAAGATGACTTTAATGGACTTAGTTATGTTATAGAACTATCTAAGAAAATCAAAGACATTAAATGGATTAAATTAAAAGAAAATCACAGAAGTGATCTTGTTGGAAAAATCCTAGATTATGAATATAATAGATAATAATTTTAAACAATAAACCAAAATAAACATGAAAAATCAGTTCTTTTACACTAGAAAAGACATTACAGGAGGAACTCCTGAAGCCCCAGAATTTAAAACTTATACAGACAGTTTTAACGTTGAAAAGGTTATTCGTAGCCTATCAATTGAAGATGGTAGGACATTAGTCTTATTAGATGATCTTCATGAGAGAGTACAAGAAACTCCAGATATAGATGTTAGGACCAACAAGATTAAAGGTGTTAAGCGTGAACGTAATATATTTCAAAGTGAAATCTATTTAGATGATGCTGATGCTAGTAGATTCTATATGTTAACATCAATTGGATAATATGCTTCCATTCATTAGTTGTAAATGTATAACTTACGGAAGAGTAGTTACGCTTGAGGAGAGTATTGAATCTTTTCTCAAGCAAGACTATCCTTCAGATAGGTGTGAGCTTGTAATAGTTAATGACTATCCTTTGCAAACTCTTATTTATGATCATCCTCAAATTAAAATAGTTAATCTATCTGAGACCTTTACCACTATAGGTAAAAAAGAGAATTATGCTACAGAATTATGTCAAGGAGATATAATATGTCAATGGGATGATGATGATGTAGCTCTACCACACCATTTAAATAATGTAGCTAAATACATGACTGATAGTGTGAATATCATTCACTGGGAAACAGGAGTGTTATGTCATATTACAGGAATTGAACAAGTGGGTTGGATAGGTAATTCTGGTATTGTGTTTCGTAAATCAGCTTGGAAAGCTGTAGGAGGACATCCTCTTGAAAATGCTGGATATGATATGACATTTATTGAAAGTATCAATAGATATGGAGGAAGACTATTTGTTAAAATGCCTAAAGAAGAAGCTTCTTGGTTTTATATGTGGGGAGGTAGAGGTTATCATATGAGTGGAGAAGGTACAGATCATCCTGGAAAACTCAATGCTATACAAAGGCACAGTGCTCATATTGAAAGAGAAAGAATCAATGGAAGAATTCCAACAGGAGAAGTCTTATTAGTTCCTAATTGGAAAGAAGATTATTCAGAAATATTAAAAAACTATTTAAAATTGTAAAATGGCACATCCAGAACAGAGAACATTCATGACATATGTAAAAGATAAATTTCCTGAAAAGTTTACAAATTGCAGAGTGTTAGATATTGGTTCATTAGATATTAATGGAAACAATCATTATTTATTTACAAACTACAAATACATTGGTGTAGATATTGGTGCAGGAAATAATGTAGATGTTGTGTGTAGAGGACATGAATTTAAAGACTCTGAAGGATTTGATATTGTTATATCAGCTGAATGTTTTGAACATGATGAATTTTGGAAAGATACAATTAAAAACTGCATCAATCTAACTAAACCAGGAGGAGTGTTCTTATTTAGTTGTGCTACAACAGGAAGACATGAACATGGTACAAAAAGAACTACTCCTCAAGATTCTCCATTTACATCAGAAATTGAGAATGATTATTACATGAATCTTACAGAACAAGATATTCGTGAAGAGATAGATATGGAAAATCATTTCTCTGAGCATGAGTTTATTGCTAGAGAAACATGGCCTCAAGATTTATATTTCTGGGGAATGAAGAAATAAAAAAAAGCTCCTTAATAGGGAGCTTTTCTTTTAGTCCTATAATACTGAGACTATAGGGGGGCTTGCCAGTTTTATTTATTATTACTTTCTAGGCAGTTAGGACATGTTCCTTCATAATATATATTATGAATAGAGCATATCATTTTGATAATCTTTTTTGTTTCATAGGAGCCATAGGACTCTTTAGTCTCTTAACTGTATCAGCTTCCTTCATATAATTTCCATTAACTGGATTAGGAGGCTTTACCTTGGGAGCCTTTCTTGGTGCTCCAGACTTCTTAGCTTTACCTGATGTCATTAGCAACCATTTTTACATTTACCACCCATCTTCATCATTCCACCTTTTTTCATAGATGTAGGTACCATAGAAGCAGCTGATCCACCATATTGCATTTTCTTCTTAGGTGTTTTGCCTTCTTTCTTCATAGCAATTGCTATTGCAGCCTGCTTAGCCATCTTACCACCCATTTTCATCTTAGATCCAGCTTTAGCTTTAATAACTCCACGTCCTACAAGAATATCAGCTTTGCTAATTTTACCATCTTTATTAAGATCAGGAAATGAAGCACCGTCTTTAGCTTTGTTAAGGTTACCAACATTCTTAGAAACAGAATTCTTAGATGGAGATAATGTACCACCACCTTTCATCATTGGTGCCATTTTATCCATTACTTTTTTAGCTATTGCTTTTTTAACAGCTTTTTTAATTGTTGCCATTTTTATTTGTTTTATATTTTAATAATTATTTACCTTTACGAGCTTTGCCCATTGCTTTAAATGTTTTAGCTAATGCTTTTCTTTTAGGAGTACATGTTGCTTTTGTCATAGGAGTGCAATATCCTTTGTGTTTAGGATTAACAGCCTTTTGAATCCAGTTCTTGTCTTTTACTTTACCACCAGATTTCATCTTTGTAGCACCAAGTTCTTTATCTTTCTTTAATACAGGAGCAGCAGCTGTTTTTCCAGCTATTGTATTTTCTTGAACTTTAGTCCATGCACCATTAGGATCAATTGGTCCAACAGCAGCAGATGGTTTAAGACCAAGACCAGCTTGAGCTTTTTTCATTTTACCACCACCTCTAAGTTTAAAGCCCATTTTATCATATCCAGGCTTTCCTTTAAGCTTTTGTCTATCCACATCTTTATCTGCTTGCTTTATTTTCATAGAAGCTTCTCTCATAGCAGGAGCTGAAGTAGCTTTTGACATTTCTAATGCAGCTTGATTACCTTTTTTCTTGTAGATAGCTGTACTATCACCGTATTGAGCTTTTTTAATTTTTTTAACTGTTGCCATTATTTTTTTGTTTTAGCTTTAATTTTCTTCTCTTGTTTAAGCATCTGAGCTGTAGGTTTCTTTCCAGATCCTTTAGCTGCTCTGATATTATCCCATAAACCACGTTGAGATGTTGAACCATCTGCACGTTTAATCATTTGTTTTGCCATAATATTTATTTTTTAACATTTCCATTTACGGAGTGATTTATTAATTCTGCTATTTGGATCATTGGCTGTTTTAGAACTTGTAAGTTTCTTTTTCATACCACCCATTCTAGCACAAAATGATTTTTTTCTAGAACCACCTTCAGGTTGAGGAGCTTTTAATCCTGGTTTTCCTGGATTAGCTGCATTATATGAAGCTCTTCCTTTAGCGTTCAATCCACCTGTAGGATTCTTACCTTCTTTTCTAGTCCATGCTGGAGTAGATCCACCATTCTTTAGTGTGGATCCTTTGAATGGTCCTTTTTTTTTAATCAATGGACCATTAGGTACAGGAGTGATTCCTCCATTTTTAAGAACTTTTTTAGCTGTTGCCATACCTATTTCTTTTTAACACAATTATTAACTGTTTTACCACCTTTACCTTTCTTAGTGCCTTTCTTTACATATCCTGTCCAGCATTTTATCTTACCACCATTTTTCATTTCAGGATTTTCTCTATGCCATTTTCTTGTAGAAGCTACACCTTGTGCAACTGTTTTAGCTTTGGCTTTTTGTGTAAGATCTATAGTGTCCCATTTACCTTTATCAGTGGTGGGATGATTCACCATAATATCACCTTTCTTACCTTTACCAATACCTGTAGGAGAAGTTTTTTTGTATATAACATGTTTCTCTCCTCCAGCACTAATTTTTACTTTACCACCACCTTTAAGAACACCTTTTCCTACATAAGCTTCTGCTTTCTGTGGGTTATAAACTTTTGTCTTTGGGATGGTTGCCATTAATTATATGCATTGAATATTGCTGTAAGATCTGTCCAAGTTCCTGCATTTCTCACCCAAAGTTCATTAAAATTAATACATGATGAAAATCCATCATCTACATTAATAAATGTACCTGACATGAAATATAAATTACTTGCTCCAGTTAATGCAGGAATTAATGTATTTTTTAAAATAGTGAATGATGCTGCTCTTATAAGTTCTGTAGCTTGAATCATATTTTGTGAATACGTATGAGTGTTATAATAAGCATAAGAAGCATACGTAATCAACGCAAGTTGATATCTTTGGTAATTGTTTATAAATGGAGCATTTGTAGCCACTGGTGCAACACCAGCTAATGTAATTGCATCAGCAATAGCTGTAGCAACTGCTCCACATGTATTATCACCTGTAGCACTACTTTTACCCCTTCTCAACATTCTACCTACATTATCATTAGCTGCAACAAGATCTGCTTGTTTTGTAATACCTATGTGAGGCATATTCATTAATAACAATGGTCCATTATTAGGAGTGTCTGTTGTAGCATGACTTTGCCAAGCTTGTAATCCTAATATCCCTGTATGAGGATATCCAGCAAGACCACCACCCATAAATGGTCCTAGATAGTTATTTAATGATGGAGGATTTTGACCTATATTCATTATATCAGCAAACTCAGAAGCATTAACATCATCTGAACATGTTGTAGAATTTAAAACAGTATCTTCTGACTTAACTCCTCTACTATTAAGATAACTTGTTAACTTGTTTGCAAAAGTGTTAGATAATACAGCATTAGGATAGGTGGATTGCACTATACTAATATAATTACTACTATATTGATTAAAATATTGGATTGGTTGTATCTCTTTCCAAATACCAACAGTAGGGGCACTATAATATAAACCAAGACTACCTGGTACTATTTCTCCATTTCCAAGAAATCTTGCATATGGCTTTAGTTTTGCGTTTGTTCTCATTTTCTATTAAATGTTATGTTATTTTTGACAATGATATCTTTATGTGTAAATTGCCAAAGTTCACCTGTAGAATTAATAATGATGGTATAAATAGTATCTGTTTCATGACCATAGTCAGTAACCAACCATATTATACCATCACCATTAGGAGTTTGTACATCAATTCTATTGGTAGGTTCTAAAATCATTATTCAGCTTCTACAGCTTCTTTAACAATTCCAGATTCTACAGCTCTAGCTAGAGAACCTTCAATAATGTTATTTGCTTGGTTAGCTAATAAAACTCTTGAAGCTTCTGGGGTTCCAAGTATAGCTCTTAGAGTGTTTAAAATAACACCAAACTCTCCACCAGAGAGGATGAATGAATCATCAGCAGCCCACGTGTATTTCTTATTTGGATCATACGTGTTAACTGTTTGTGCTTCTTCAATTTTAGAAGTGTTCATTTGAACAACATTTTCTGACATATTATATAAATTTTGGTTTAAAAAACAAATGTAAATTATTAATATTAATTTTCCAAATTTATTTCGAAGGTAATTGTAGCACTAGATTTTATACTTTTGCTCAATGACAACCTTATTTGAAACATGTTATGGAACTTTAATATCTCCTCTAGAAGCATTTCATTATATTTTGGTAATGAAGGTGCTAGTCTAAAGTGATAAGAATTAGGATTCTTTGTAATTTCTAATGTTGAAAGTTCATCAATTGAATCTATAATTCCTTCCAGGTGAGCAAAATAAGCTATTTCATTATCTTGCATCACCTCTGGAAAGAATTTTTTATTTATTTGCATTAACTCAGGGTTAAACGATACAGTGTTTGAGCAGCTTCTCCAGATAGAGATTGTGCAACATTTTCAATATCTGGCATATTATTAGACTCACCAAACTCTTCAAGATCTTTTGCAAAAGCAACTAGTTCTCTTACAACTCTATTAGGAGCACCTAATTCATAGTCTTTTAAAACATCAATTCTATATGCTTTAATTCTTCTTCCTGAATAGCCCATAATTTTCTCTACAATCTCATCTTGAAAATCCCCAACCTTATCATATATTTTGCCTAAAGCTTCATGTTCAGCAAATGATGTAGTTTGGAAATGTAACAAATGTAATTGCTCATAGAAATAAGAAAGCTTTCCTGAAATAGTTTCTAATGTTAGAGAACTTCCCATTGCATTTTCCATCATTTCATCTGGAAATAGTGATTTTATTGCCATTTTTTTATTTTTTAAAGAACTGTTGTTGTTGTAGTAGTAGTTGGTGTGGCAGTAGTTGTTGTTGTTGTTGTACTAGTTGATGTTGTTGTACTAGTTGATGTAGTAGTTGTATTACTAAACTTAGTTGCAGGATCAAGACCAGAACATGAACAAACAGCACCTGCTGTAATAACTGTTGTAGTTCCTGCTGCATTTGTAGCAGTCACAGAACCAGTTACAGCACAAATAGTAGCCACTAATAATGTTGTACCAACTAAATTTATAGTTTGTGTACTATTGTCAATACCAGTTCTGTAAGTAATAACTGTTGATACAGCACCTGAAGCAGTTGCTTTAATCTCGTAAGATGTACCACCACTATTACATTCATATCCTTGTACTTGTTTCCAGTTACCTACTTTTGGCTTAGTTTTTCTAAGTATTAAACTGCTTGAAACTACTCTTCCACTACCATCGTAGCGAACAAATGCTTTTAAATCTTTTGTCTGATTTATCATAATAATTAATATTTAAGATTATATTTATTTTTCAATTCCACTAGTTGAGACACATAATAATGTGTACATCTTTTTTTACTATTCTCATCCTCATACACTTTGTATAAATGAGGATCATCAAAAGGATCTTTTCCTGTATGATAGTGACCTTTATAGAATGCTGGATAGTCTCCCATATCATTTTGGGTTATACCTGCATTATGAAGGATGGTAGTTTTATTTAATTTTTCAATAAGATCTGAACTCCAAGCAAACTCTAAATCATCAATGTTCTTTGTTTCTTGATCTCTCAACCAAAGGTTCCAAAGAACAGCCCACATATCTGCACACCAACTTTGATATCCTTCATTTTCATCCTTGAAGAATCTTCTGTTTATACTTAATAAATAGTTTCTAATGAATATACAATCTGTCATCACCTTCTCCCAAAATCTACCATCAATATTCTTTAACAAATATTGGGCCCCTCCTGAATGTAAATTGTTTTTTTCTGCTATTTCTCTACTAATTCCTATGAAACTAGTTAGTTCAGCTAGAACATCTATTGTTTTGTATTCTTCAAGCTTCTCAGGTAGTACCTGGTGAATCTTGCTATCAAAATATGAAGCATTAATATAACTGTTTGTATCTGATAGATAATTGATTTCATCATCCAGGTAAGCATCTATATTGAATTTTTCTGTGAAAATTACATCTGAATCACAATAAAATACTGCTTTGCTCACCATCTCTGGATGCTCTTTGAAGTATTTCATTAATATATATGGACGTAAAATAGGAATGTATGTTCCTAAAAGTTTACTTACATCATCCACATCTTTATAGAATACAAATTCTGTCTCTGGATAGAGATCAATAATCTGTTTCCAATTCTCATTCTTTTCTCTAAAGCTAGGAGTGAATATTAACACTGTAGCTTTGTCTGAATGTCCAATGTTTCTTAAGCTCTCCACCCATAAATGCACTTGCCATGTGTAATATGCATCATCTGGTTGAGCACAGATAAATCTTAATTCCTTCATATGTAGTTTTTATTGGTTTATTCTTTTAAATAGTAGTAGTCGTAGTGGTAGTTGGAGGAACAGTGGTGGTGGTGGTTGTAGTGGTAGTATTATTTCTACCTATCACACCAGTTAATATTTCTAATTGCTTAGATATCTGCCAAAGCAAATTGCTCTTTTGACTCCATCCTATTTGTTTTGCTGGTATTGCCATGATTATCCTATGTTAAATATATTAAAATTAACAGATGGTGATAAAGGTCTAGTTGGATTACTTCCAGCAGCAGTTGCTAAAAGCTTCATGCCAGTAGCAGCTGACCACCAATAAAACTTAATATATTGTCCAGCAGTCATTGCTATTGTATCCGATAAATGAGCTAATGTTTGATCATTTTGTGCTCCAGTGGTAGTAAATGTAAAAGCAGAATTAGGTACAATTACATCATCTATTGTATACCAAACAGTTACATTATAACTTGATGCTCCTCCAGTGAATGTAAGTTGAAGAGCAAGATCTAAATAATAAGTTCCTGAATTAAGAATAGTCACTTTATTGCTAGCTAATGTAAATCCATTAGCAGCTTGTGTTGACGATATTAATACTTGATTAGCTGTAGTTGCTCCACCATTATTTTGAGTGGTAACATCAAAAAAAGTTCCAGAATAAAGAGATAATGGAGCTGGTATATTATATGCAACACCAGTTAGTGATTCTAATTGTTTAGAAATTTGCCACAAAAGGTTTTCTTCTGTACCCCAGCCTATTTGTCTAGATGGTATTGCCATAATAAAAAATTAATTCCCAAAGATATGTTCTTTTATAATATCTACAATGGGTGTGAAAAAATCACTATAAGTAAATTAATTAGAATGACTCTAATCAATCTTGTTAGTTTTATTTAAATGCTTGGATAGCAAAATATATGATAGCCAGAAGCACCCTGAAATTAAATAAAAGGTAACGTCTGCTATCCAAAAGGACCCACTTAGATCCATTATCAGTTTGAATAGGAAGTCGTAACCAAATGGTAGGAAGAACATGGCTAACATCAAAGAGCCATCCTTTAATCTTTTTAATTGTTTTACTGTCACCTTCCATATATTTTAATTTGATTAACGACCCTGTGCTCTATATTTAGAGACAGCTTTATCTTTGGGACCACTTCCCTTCTTTGCTTTTCCTTTCTTTCTAGCTCCAAATGTTAATTTTCTGGAATCACTACTAATTGATCTTGCCATTGGTTTTTATTTTTTAAAATATAAATCAGATTCTGCTTGTCTTCTTCTTATAAGTCCTTTAACTCCACATTCTCCATTAGAACATGTCCATTTCATAAACTCATCATGTATAGTGGGATCATTGGGATTAGCATTCACTTTATCTCTTAAATGAGATTGTTTTAATGAACCTTCACCTAGGTTATATGTAAAACTTACTAATGCGTTGAATTGATTTATTGTAAGATCGTCTCTAATTAAAAGATCTACAGCAACTAGTTTCTTACTTATCTCGTATTTAAGGAAGTCAAATGCTTGAGCTTCTGTAATATCTGGATCACCTATCTTCACTCTCTTTCCTCCCATATAAGATGGAGGATATATGATTGTGCCATATCCAATAGTGTCTATTCCAGGTTTATCTTTAGGACCATGATAGGCTTTTAAAGAGAGTCCTTCAAAGCTTTTAACAAGATTAATGCAATTGTCGTCTATTTTTATCATAACTTAATTTTCCAATATGAACTAATACCATAAGATAGTTGATTGTTACTCACTCCTACAGAAGCTCCAAATATTCTATCCTGTTTATCTTTATATAATATTCCTGCACTTGCAGAATTTATTAGAGAAAGTCTATTTCCCATTAGTCCTGCTCCTAAATATAACTGTCTAACAGGAGGAAGGGTGATTGTTTTGTTTATTGTAATTGTCTTCTCTGGAATAACTATGTTGGTGATAAAAGATCTTCCTAAGAATTTATTCTGTTGTATAGTGTCAGTTAATGTAACATATCCAAATGTATCAATTTTTATACTATCCAGATATATGTTCTTCATGGAATACAGCTCAACTAATGTATCAAATCTGTCTGAAATATCAGAATCTATTTCAGAAAGGATATATTCTGTTTCAGTTTGAAGGGTTGAGTCTCTTTCTGCTTTTATATATATGGGTTTTGAATGTCCATATTTTATAACACTTTCATATTTTATCTGAGTGACAGTATCTATTTTTGTAATTATTTGAGGGGCTTTAGCATTTGCACAGCCTCTCTGTAATAATATAATTACAACTAATATTACAACTAATATTACAATTACTATATGTAATGGATTAAACTGTTTTAGCGGATTCATCTTCTGAAAAGAAATTTGAAAGTATTTTAGCTAAGAATCCTGTTGCAAAAATAATTGTTCCTACAATAGGATGTCCATTTAAAGATGTAAGTCCTCCAGAGAATACACATGCTCCAGATATAGCATCTGCTATTTTTCTTACTTTCTTAGGGGTTGGTTTCCAATATTCGTTTTTTCCAAATTTTAGCTTTGTCATATTAATTAGGTTTAATGTTTGAGTATATAGAAGTGATGTATTGAATTATAGCACCTATAGCTACAATTACAACAATTGCCCATGTAATTTTCTTTTTAAACTCCTCATATCTTAGCTGCTTTCTTTCAAGTTCCTGTATTTGTAGTTTAATAATTTCAATGTCATGCATAAATCCTCCAGACTTTGTCAGGGGATTACCTAGAATAGCATCTACAACTTGTGTCAGCTTTGTATCTATGAGATCAATTTTGTCTTCCATTTCAATAAGCCTGTCGTCCATGCTTTTTAATTCTTGTGTGTAATCTTGTTCCATGTATGAATATTTATGAAAATAGCATCCCCCTTCCATATATATGGAAAAAGCATGCTATGTAATTTATTGTAGGATTTTTAGATTAAAGTTCTTCTTCCTCTTCTTCTATAAAGTTAACTCCTGATAACCAGTCTTTTAGAAATATAAATTTCTCAAGTCCTTGTGGGTTAACCACATTGATCTTTGTAAATTCAAACTCTTGATTATCAAGGTCTTGTAATTGCTTGGTCAAAGCTTTAAGTCCGTCTTTTGTAAACTTATATCCACCCTTTTCATCTAATAAAAGAATGTCTTTTTCATCCACTGAAGCATTATCAATCTTTAAATCGTTAGCTTTTTCTTGATATTCTTCAACAATAGGCTTCACCTTTTCAAAAATCTTTACAAGCTTCTTCTGAACCTTGGTTTCTTCATTAGTAATAACTGCTTGTAAGTTACTAGCTAAGACGTTTAAATCTCTATATTTCATAAATTGGTTATTTTAGAGGCAAACATATGGTAATTATTTCAGACTACCAAATTTTTGATGAACAATTTATATTATTCAGCAGAAATAGTAGGTTCTACAATAACTGGTGTTGGTGGAACAGGAGAAGGAGGAACAGGAGGAATATATTCTCCTGTAATAGTAAGGTTTAACTCTTGTGCTGCCCATTCCCAAGCATACTCATCATTGTTACCCCATCCTAGATAATCCTCTCCGCTCATTGTAAGGTTACCTTGACTTACTTGTGCAAGACTATCATCTAGTAATGAGTAGTAGAATGATGCTGATGAGCCTAAGATACCACCTATTACATACATATTAAATATTATTGCCTCTACTGATTTTCCATTTGTCCAAGTTTGGATTGGTGAAATTGTTTTCATATTATTTTTTTATTTGTGATTGTAATTCTTTTATTTGTTCTTGTAATTCTTGTAATGCTTTAATATAAATACCATTTAATTGATCATAATTAATTCCCATTTTACCTGTAGATGGTGTAGTAAATACTGCTTCAGGAATAACCTCAGCCATATCTTGTGCAATGTTTCCTATTTGTTTTCCTTCTCCATAATCTTTATATTCCTCTATATACTCAAATGAAATAGGTTTTAGTTTCATTATATCAGCTATACCATAATCTAATGGTTGAATGTTTTCTTTAACAGTACTATCAGATACAGGAGCAGATAGAACACCTGTTGAACTTGCTAAAACTGTTCTTGATCCTGTTCCTACTAAAGGTGAAAAAGTTACGGTAGATGCACCTGTAACTGTTAAATTGCTAGAGAATGAACCTGTTGTTGCTGTAAAACCTGCTGATGATAATGTTGAGCTAAATGAAGCACTTGTTCCTGTTAATGAACTACTAAATCTTACTGTACCACTAACATCTAGTTTATAGCCTGAATCTGTAGTAGTTCCTATTAATACATTGCCACTATTAAAATATGATGCATAATAAGCAGATAAATAAATTTTTGCAGTTGCACTACTTCCATAAAGGGTTAAATCTCCTTCATTACCTGTCATACTTAATTTACCTCTAATAGAACTAGCATTATAAACATATACTGCTGTAGAACTTCCTGAGTTTGCTACAATATCTCCATTTGCTGTTACACTTGAACTAAACCTTCCTGTACCATTGACATCAAGTTTATAACCTGAATCTGTAGTAGTCCCTATTGCTATATTTCCACCTGAAAAAATACGCATTCTTTCTGTACCATTAGTATAGAATAACATAGGATTTGCTCCTGCTGCTAATAAATTCAATTGAGCTGCTGAATAAAGTTCTGCTGAAGTTGAATCGCCATAAAAATAACCTCTTAAAATTCCACCACTTCCTAAATTAATAATTGACTGATTAGTTCCATTTACAGTCAATACAGTTCTATTTGCAGTAGTTTGCAAAGGAGTTGTTATACCAATTCCTATATCCCCCCCACTTGTTATATATAATCTACCCCCTGTACCTCCTGTATAAAAATTAAAATAATCTCCTCCTTCAATTATTGCAGTATATGTAGCACCTACCCAAGCAATAGCAGGAATATTACTTGCTTTTCTAATTGTTATAACATTACCTGTTCCTGTTACATCAAGACTTCCTCCTGTTGTTACACTACTAGAGAATGTAGCTGCTCCTG
>Ga0209188_1000168_pt1 | contig 73059 bp, 56 predicted proteins | sample C_130625_EF_Meta_FD_187307 | JGI IMG/M metagenome (GOLD analysis project Ga0209188, IMG submission 187307) | Freshwater microbial communities from Lake Croche, Canada to study carbon cycling - C_130625_EF_MetaG (SPAdes) (version 2) | ecosystem: Environmental > Aquatic > Freshwater > Lake...
CTGATACTGCTGTTAATGTGCTATAATTACCACTTGTAGGAGTAAATGTTACGGTTACTGCATAAGTACCAACATTGGTTGGAACAGTAGCAGATCCATTGTAAAGAACACTACTTGTTGTGCCAGGAACAGAAGTAGTGAAAGTGGCTGATTGTGCTGAACCAGTATATGTTGCTCCCGAATTGCTTACTGAAATAGTTGGTGTTGCAGGATTAATCACAAAATTACCCGCTGAAACTGCTGTTAATGTGCTGTAATTACCACTTGTAGGAGTAAATGTTACGGTAACTGCATAGGTACCTGTATTGGTTGGAACGGTAGCAGAACCATTGTAAAGAACACTACTTCTAGCACCAGGTGTTGAAGTAGTGAAAGTAGCTGATAGTGCCGAACCAGTATATATCACTCCTGAATTGCTTACTGAAATAGTAGGTGTTGCAGGATTAATCACAAAATTACCTGCTGACACTGTTGGAAATATATTATTATAGTTGCCACTGAGAGTGAAACATGTTACAGAAATAGCATAAGTGCCAGCATTTGTTGGAACTGTAGCAGAACCATTATATGTAATAAGAATCGCACTTACAGAAGCAGGAAGATTTAATGTAGCTGACTGAGTAGAACCATTATAAGTTACTCCTGAATTACCAACAGTTACAATCGGATCTGACTTACTAATCACAAAATTACCAGCAGACACTGCAGTTAATGTGCTGTAATTACCACTTGTTGGAGTAAATGTTACAGTAACTGCATAGGTACCTGCGTTTGTAGGAACAGTAGCTGAACCATTATAAAGTACATTACTAATAATACCTGGTGTAGAAGTAGTAAATGTAACATCTTGAGTCGTTCCATCAAAAGCTATTCCTGAATTATTAATAGAGATAGTAGGTGTTACAGGATTAATTACAAAATTACCTGCTGATACTGCTGTTAATGTGCTATAATTACCACTTGTAGGAGTAAATGTTACGGTTACTGCATAAGTACCAACATTGGTTGGAACAGTAGCAGATCCATTGTAAAGAACACTACTTGTTGTGCCAGGTGTTGAAGTAGTGAAAGTGGCTGATTGTGCTAAACCTGTATATGTTACTCCTGAATTGCTAACTGAAATAGTTGGTGTTGCAGGATTAATTACAAAATTACCTGCTGATACTGCAGTTAATGTGCTGTAATTACCACTTGTAGGAGTAAATGTTACGGTAACTGCATAAGTACCTGCATTGGTTGGAACGGTAGCAGAACCATTGTAAAGAATACTACTTGTAGTACCTGGAACAGAAGTAGTGAAAGTAGCTGATTGTACTGAACCAGTATATGTAACACCTGAATTACTAACTGAAATAGTTGGTGTTGCAGGATTAATTACAAAATTACCCGCTGAAACTGCAGTTAATGTACTGTAATTACCACTTGTAGGCGTAAATGTTACAGTTACTGCATACGTACCAGCATTCGTTGGAACTGTTGCAGAACCATTGTATAATACACTACTTGTAGCACCCGGTGTTGAAGTTGTGAAAGTAGCTGACTGTGATGAACCAGTATATGTAACACCTGAATTACTTACTGAGATAGTAGGTGTTGCAGGATTAATCACAAAATTACCTGCAGAAACTGCTGTTAATGTGCTGTAATTACTACTAGAAGGAGTAAATGTTACTGCAACTGAATAAGTACCTACATTGGTTGGAACTGTAGCAGATCCATTGTAAAGAATACTACTTGTAGTACCTGGAACAGAAGTAGTGAAAATAGCTGATTGTGCTGAACCAGTATATGTAACACCTGAATTACTAACTGAAATAGTAGGGGTTGCAGGATTAATTACAAAATTACCTACTGATACTCCGGTCAATGTACTATAATTACTATTAGTAGGTGTTAAAGTTACTGTTACAGGATAAGTACCAGCATTTGTTGGAATTGTAGCTGAACCATTGTATAATACACTACTAATTGTTCCAGGGGTAGAAGTGGTGAAAGTAGCCGACTGAGCAGAACCGTTATATATTACGCCAGAGTTACTAACTGTAATAGTAGGAGTTGCCTTATTTATAACAAAATTCCCTGCTGAAACTGCGGTAACTGTGTTATAGTTAGCAGTACTTGTAGGAGTAAATGTTACGGTTACTGCATACGTACCAACATTGGTTGGAACTGTAGCAGAACCATTGTAAAGAACACTACTTGTAGCACCCGGTGTTGAAGTTGTGAAAGTAGCTGACTGTGCTGAACCAGTATATGTTACTCCTGAATTGTTTACCGATATAGTAGGTGTTGCTTTGTTTACAGTGAAATTAGCCGTTACTGAACCATTTCTGTAATTCCCAGCAGCCACTTGATTTGCTGTAATAGTTGTAGAACCAGCACCAACAATGGTAATTGTATTACCACTTACAGTTGCTACAGCAGTATTGCTACTTGTATAACTAAAGGCACCAGTACTATTTGAAGTGGGTGCAGTAATGGTAAATGCTGCATCGCCAAAAGTTTTAGTTGGTACTGTTAGGGTACCGATAGTAGGGGCAGTACCTGATATAGTGGTTACAGTTGTTGTTTTGGCACTAGAAGTTAGGTAGTTATAAGTTGCAGCATTTATTCCATCCCAAGTGTAAGGAATTAATAAAAGATTGTAAGTACTCACCGCAAGTCCAGTTACGTTAACAGATAATTGTGGAGTATTTGGTAAATCAGTATTAGGGATAGTAACAATAGTTCCAGCACTAGCTACAGGAGCAGATCCATTTATAGATGATAAAGCTGGAGTTGTACCTGTTGGAGCGTATATTAAAAGGTATCCTGCTTTTGTAGCACCAGAAGAAGGGAAGGTAGCTGTTGTCCAATTGGCTGTAAAATTTAAAGCACCAGCAGTTGCAGTGAATGAAGAAGGCTGTGCTGTAGGAGGATTTGACCAAGTATAAAAAGTAGCTTCATTTGATACCCCTACTTCGTTGCTTGAGTTTTTTGCATATCCTGCGAAATAGTAAAAAGTTTGGGGAGTAAGACCAGTTCTAGAATGAGTAAAAGAGCCAATAGTAGTACCGCTTGCATCTAAATTTTGGTAATATGCGTTTACAGGGCTTGATGTAGCATAAGTAGTACCTCTCGTTTGAATTTCAGCAGCACCACAATTAGAAACCAATGTTGCACCCAATGTTGCACTTGTTGAAGAAGTAACCGTAACGGTAGGGCTTGAAAGTGAAGGCAATCCATAAGTAGTTTGTGAAGCAGTTAATGCACCAGCCGTATAATAATTATATGTAGCAGTGTTTGATCCATCCCATGTATAGGGAACCAATAGGAAGTTGTAAGTAACACAACTTAACAATCCAGAAATAGAACCTGCATTATTATTGTAGGCGTTAGTTACTCTTACAAAGTTACATCCGGCACCTACCGATGTAGCTTCTCCATTTACAGAGGTCAATGAAGCAGTAGTCCCAGCAGGGGCATAAATAACTAAATATCCTGCGTTTATACCAAAATTGGTTAAATCTTTCACTTCCCAACTTGGGCTTAATTGTCCTACGGTATTATTATTTACAATCAATAACCCAGATGGCTGCGTAACAAATCCATTTGCAGCAACAGTGTAGGCTTGTCCATTTAAAGGGTTAGTTGCTAAATATTTTCTAGTACCTGCATTTGATCCATTATAGCTGTAAATACTATAACTATATTGAGAACTTGCAGTTAAACCACTTACAGCAGTGGTTAACGCATTCCCTATGTATACAACTTTTGCATTGCCAATTGTATTTCCAGCAGTGTATACGGTTCCATCTACAGGCGTAGTATTAGGATAGGTAGAACCAGCATTAGTGGTTCTTAATACAATGTATCCTAAAGGGGAACCAGAAGCTGCTGTCCAACTAAGGGTCATTTCAGTAGAAGTTTTTGCAGATGCTACAAAACCTGTAGGCTGAGCAGAAGGAGTTTGTGCAGAAGCAAATTGAATACACCCTAAAAATGCCAACATTAGAAATGCTACATTTTTTACGATTGAAAATACTTTTAAAGAATTGATAGCAGCAAATGTGTGTGAACCGCTAATCTGTGAAACTGTTTTTTTACTCATAAATTCTTGTCAATAGACTGAAAGGGGTTAAACAATGTAAATTTTTAAAATATTCTTCTTTTAAATAGTGTAGAAAAAATTAATTGAAAGTCAAAGTATCTTGTAGTTTAAATTTGAAGCTAAAACCCATTACAATTATCCTTTTTTTTTCGCTGCAAAAGTATTTTAATTGCAATCCCTAGCCTACCCCTTAAAGTAGGGGGGCATATTTTTGTATTGTAAAGCCAGCTATTTCAGAGAAAAAAGCAACAAAATACATGCATAACCCTATGTAGTACTAAACCTACATTCCATTGAGGCAAATGAATAGGCTATGTAGTACTATTTATCTTTGTGTTTAACAGAAGGTTTGTTTTAATTAATTAAATAAAACAAAATCCTATTTTATGTTTTGATTTAAATATTTTACAACTGTACTATACAGTTGATAATGGAACTTGGGATTTCGCTTGTATAAATTTTAATTTTCTATAAGTTTATTTCTTGTACTATTAATTGTCATGCATTGAGTAATAATTACTAAAATCATTACAAGAATCATAGATATTTTTTACTACAATTCCATCGTGCAAGAGAAATTTCCCTATAGGCAATGTCTCATCTTTTTGGTTCTTCTCGTTAAGCTTTCTGAAATAAATAATGGCAATGTGCGCCCCAGATAGTGCACCATTTTTCCTTGTATCAATAATAACAGGAAGCACTATTTTTTTTATTCTCAACCAACCCATTACTTGTGTAATTGCAGAAGCCATAGATGATTTCATTTGCAAACTTTTACTTACAACCTCTTCATTTTTGTAAAAAACTTTCATACTTACTTTCATTATTGTTTTTAGTGGATACAAAAGAATGATTGGAAGAGTTATCCACAAAAAAAACTGTGATACAAACTGAATATCCATTGATTTCGAAGGGATATTCAATTATTTCAGTCATTTAATTACTATTTTGCTGTTAGAATGTACTTTTTTAAAGCATTATAATTTGCAACATCAGAACGATAAAATCTAAATAAAGTAAATTCTGACAAGGGGATGACAGAATCTAAGAATGATTCGCAATTTAAAATCATATTTGTTGAGACGTTTCATACAATGTCTCTAATCGGGTCACACCAATTGTTTTTATGCTGGTTTATTCATTACCAAAAAGGAAAAGTGAAAAACTGTTTGCTCTATTTAAAATCGTTGTTTCTTATTACAACAAAATAAAAGTAAGGGGCACTAAAATGACTATTAACATCCTTACTTATTGGTTCCAAATAAGTAAGATTTATTTTAGAAACAGGAAAATAAAAGTGCTTTTGAGCAAAAAAGACTAAATGTAGTAATTCAATCAGGCTTTTATCAATTCAATTGTTGCGTACTTAATAATTGAGAAAAACACGCTTTACTTTACACTTTTAAAGATATTTCAGTTAAGAAATACTTTCTTTAAATTGTTATTCCCCAATTGACGTCACAGCCTTCATCAATTGTGAGGGTGTGCCCCCATGATATTTTTTAAAAGACCTTGTTAAATTGTGTCGAGTATTAAACCCACTCATTTGAGCGAGTGCATCTAACGTGTAATTCTGGAATTTACCTGTTGAAACCAAGTCTACAAAATAATTTACTCGCTGCTTATTCAATAAGTCAATAAAACTAGATTGGTATTTTTCCTCAACAAATAATTTAAGCTGCTCGCTTGTAATTTGAAGCTGATTGCTAAGTGAATCAATACTTGCATCTTTATTCAAATAGTAACAGTTGGTGAAAAAAGCTTTTAAGAAATGATTGGTACTAATTTCTTCTATTGACTTTAAATTAAATGATTCACTCAGTGTAATTTGGATTTGGGTATTATTTAAAAACTTTGGCCTAAATAGCACGAATAAGAGACATGTTAAATGAGCAAACCCCTTCATTATAAGTGAAATGTGTAAATATTGTAGATGAAACAATAAAACCAAGTTTGACAAAAAACAAATACTAATACTAATCAAGGCGTAAATTGACCAATTGCGCACTTGCTTAAAATAAATATTTTCTGAATTGTATTTTTTCAGAATCTTAATAAAAATATCTATTGAAATTCCAATGATAACAGATGCGAAAAACAATCTAATTATCCTTTTCGGCAAGCTGTAATTTGGATGATCAAGAAGATTGGTGTGTACGTTAATACGATGGATAAAGCTAAAATAAAGAAGCACCAACAATTGAAGTGAAATAATTAAAGCGCCAAATGTTATATACCATTTTTTACATTTTTGGTTGAATATATAGGCGAAAAAATTAAACCCTGCTGCTCCGAAAACAACAGTTGGTAATTCAAATAACCACCTGTTATAACCAACTTTAAGCTGGTAGATTACTGAAATTGCATTAAATAAAATTGAAATAATAACTAATTGAAGCATCATCTTTAGAAAAAAAGGACGCTTGAAACAAATCATCAACTCCACCGATACTAGCGCTGCTATTGCGGTGATAATTACAAATAAATAAATTAGTATATCTGGTATTGCCAACATTTGGAGGTATGATGTGAAGGCAAAAAAAGGTTTTATTATTCACAACATCTACCCTTTGACGAATAATTGATTATGATTGTAGATTTCGTATTAATAATCATAATTGGTTTCGTTTTGTATACGTTCTCGCTTAAATTCCTAAAAGTCGTAATGGTCGGTTTTATAAAATATTCCCCATATCAGCAACACATTTCTATTGCACAAATTAATAGCAATTACTACAATAGAAATAATCCACTAATATTTTACAGTAATTACACATTCTATGTTATTTACTTAATTTAATCAAATGATTTTACTGGTACAAACACTAATTACACTTTCCATTTAGATAAATAACGGCATCTCTAAAGCACTTTTCATTTGCAACAATTTTTGCAGCAATATTCCTTTTTGAATTTTTATCATCTATACCTGATTCTTCATTCAAATTTCTTTTTGATAACACTTTTATTGTATATCTTAAAGGTCCACATCCAAATTTATTTACCTTTTCTAAAATTTTTATTAGCGTGTACTCATAGGCTTGTCTATGTTTTTCAGTCGGTACATCAACATTTTCGTCAATGTTTTTGCCCTTAACATAATTTATATATCCATCCATCTGATACAAATCAAAAATTGCTCGATCTTCTGAAATAGAGTTGGTTTCGAAATAAGAAATATCAAACTTAATTGTACCTGTTCTATAATTACTTGAACAGACGAATTTATGGTGTTCACTAATACCAAAAATGATTGTCTTTACTTTAGGATCGTTAAGCTTTATATCATTATATGCATTATAAAAAATTGGATAATCTCTTTTAAGAGCAGATTCGATAGTTGTAGGAGCAACGATATTATTGGTTGATACAGTTGATTTGCCAGAATTATTATATAGAATGGAAATAGGAGAAAAGTCTTGTAATGAATTATCCGTAGAAGATTGCAATTTATTTGACATTTGATTTACTGATTTATACTTGCTTTGCAGTGAATCAGAAACTTCATCCATTGCTTGATTAGCCGTCTTTTTTAAATTCTCTGCTAATTGTTTGCCACTTCCTTCAATTGTAGTTCTTGCCGAATCAAGTAATCTCTTAAAAAAGTTTTGAGCATTTGTATAAGAAACTGTAAAGACAAGAACAAATAAAATACTTATTATTTTTTTCATAAAATGAGTTTAATTAATGCAAATATGTTTAAATATTTAAAAGAAACAGTTTGGGCAGTTAAATTTTGGATGAGTAATTTTTACTTTATTCCGCTAAAACCGCACATGATACCCCACACTTAATAATACGGGATAAGGATTTTCAGGATTAAACTTATAGCCCTGTTTTTTATAGTATTCCAATTTGTCCCTAAACTCACCACTTCTTATTGGGGCTATTACTGAAATGCTTAAGTACCAATTTTTATTCTTCCTCGAACCAATATCTATTCCTGCACCAAAGCTTGCCCCATAGAATGTTTTTTCTTCAAGCTTACTAAAAATACTGCCACCAGTTGCTTGTTTTATAACTGCATTATACCCATACATTCCTATTATATAGGGTATAACCACGCCATTAGAATCAAAAGGTGTCAGTGCTACTTTTATTCCAGCGCTCCAAGCAGTGGAAACGAAATTAAAACCTCCCCCAACAAAAAAACCTGTATGATTTTTTAGGGAATAAATGGCATTTATGCCTACACCGCCATAGTCCAAGCCCATTCCAAATCCTGCATAAATTCTTGTGCTACTATCTCTATTCCCTGCATCTTCCTTTTCTTGTGCATTCATCATTTGAGAAAATAATAAACAACCTATTAAGAATACTATTCTTTTCATCGCTTATGTTTTAAGTTGCAAATATGTTAATAATGTTGGTATTAGTCATAAAAGTTTAGAATATTTGATAGTTAATGGTCATTCTAAAAAAATTTTAGGAGATATTTTTATTGAAAAGTGTTCGCCAGTAAAGTCCTTTAAGCCGATACTAGGGCTCAAAACGTAATTTGTATGCTCCTCCAAGTCTATACTAGGACTCAAAACGTATCATCCCCCTTTTTTGGCTACCACATAGGTACATAGACATATAGAAATGTAGAAAAGTAGTCATATCGTATAAAAAAAGTAAATAAGAAAACATAGAAACGCGGCTTTCAAACTAAGACCTATATAGAAATAGAAAATAGTTAGTTGTAATAATAACTTACAACAAAAAGATTTGATAAATATGTGTCTATGTGGTGAGAAGTAACAAAATAATTAATAACAAAAATAAATACAAGCATAACTTGGTAGATAAATCTGATTAATAAACCCCGTTTTTTTACAAGCAAACTTTTCTTTTATCCAAATCACACATCTAAATGCCCTACTAGCCTTCTTACATCTTGAAAATTCTAAAATCCTGTAAATCTCGATTCAAACAATTTTAGCTTTAATACAAATCGCACAGCCTAAAACCCCAACCGCTTAGTACATTCTGAAAATCCCTAAATCCTTAGAATCTTAATTCAAACACTATTTAGCTGATATAATTCCTTATATCCAATGTGGCTTAAACCATCCATTTGGGTTGTTGTCTAGTTGGTCTTGCTTAAGAATTTAAAAGGCGAATTTGGAATTGATTATATCACTTTTTCCAAACCATATATTTAAATACTAAATGCTTACTTCTTTTCATACTTTACCCCCACAATTACAAGTTTCTTAAATCATAAAATGCTAAAATCACGATTGCTTCTTAGTTTGTGTTGCTTTTTATCACAATTTCTCTATGCCCAAATATCAGGCAGCATTTCCGGTAAACTGATGGACAGTGTAGGGAAGCAATCCCTAAAATTTGCTTCCATCAAGATAATTGACCAAGCAGACACGACTACTGAAATACTTGATTTATGCAAAGAAGGAGGAAGTTTTAATGTTGCCCACATTCCTTTTGGCAAATATGAAGTGCAGTTTAGTTTTCAAGGTTATTATACCGTTAGTCGAAGTTTTAAGCTATCCAAAGAACATCCATTGAACGATTTCGGTAATATCTACATGAAGTTGTCACCCAAGGAGTTGGCGGAAGTGGTGGTGCAACAAAGTCCGATGGTCATCAAAAACGACACCATTGAATACAATGCAGGCAGCTATAAAACCAAGCCGAATGCGGTGGTGGAAGATTTATTAAAGAAGTTGCCTGGTGTATTGGTAGATAAAGATGGCAATGTAAATGCCCAAGGCGAAGATGTTAAACGCATTTTTGTAGATGGCAAACGTTTCTTTGGAAATGACCCTAAGTTGGCTACCAAAAACTTGCCGCCAGACATTGTGGACAAAATTCAGATTTACGATGCCATGAGCGATCAAAGCGCTTTCAGTGGGTTTGATGATGGCACCAGAATTAAAACTATTAACATTACCACGAAGAAGAATAAAAAGAAAGGGCTGTTTGGCAAAGCCGTAGCTGCTGCTGGCGACCAAGGGCATTATGAAGGCAATATCAATTTTAGCAGATTTAAAAACGATCAGAAAATTACGTTGCTTGCGCAAGCCAACAATATCAATATTCAAGGTTTTACGGCTACGGATGGCGGTGGTAGTGGTAAAAGCAGGGCTGGCATTACAGAGACAAAAGCCATAGGTCTCAACTTTTCGGATGTTTGGGGTAAGCATTGTGATGTGTCGGGTAGTTATTTTTTCAATAAACTAAATACCAACAGAGATTCTAGAAGTTTTACTGAACGGTTTATTCCTAAAAGCGATACTTCTTATTTTTCTGCTAATACCAACAATTCCAACCGTAATAATTTCAATCATCGCCTTAATTTAAACATCGAACAATCTTTCGATAGCATGAATATGTTAATCATTCGCCCTGATATATCCTTTAGCAAGAGTGATAACCTCAACCAAACTTTTGCTAATACGGTAAGGGGAAAAGAATCCGACAGCAATCGAATTAAACAAAACAACCTCTACCAAAACACCAGCAGTGGAAACAAAGGTGTAAGTGGCGATGTGAATGTGACCTTTAAGCATCGGTTCAAAGCCAAAGGCCATACTTTATCTGTTAGCCTTTCAGGAAGCCTCAATAACGATGAAAATACTGGAACCAATTATGCATTCACCCACTATTTTGTACCCAAAGATTCTATCAAATTGGCTGATCAAATTAACAATCAAGTTGCCAATAAATACGGTTTTAGCAGTCATCTTTCTTATACCTTTCCCATTGCAACCAATCATGTGTTGCAACTCAGCTATGGCTATAACACCAATCGCAATACCAGCAATAAAACAACGTACGCTTTCGATAGCATTACCCAGCAATATGACAATACAGTTGATAGTCTAAGTAATGAGTTTTTCAATCAAAGCAGTTCCAACAGGGTTACATTGGGTTACCGCTTTAAGACAGAACACGTAAACTTCAATATTACTAACGGAATTCAATTTGCCAATTTGCGCAGCGATAACAATAGTAAAGGCACGCATTTCAATCGCAACTTTCAAAATTTCTATCCAACAGCCAGCTATATATATACCTACAGTAAAAAGCACAGTATTCGCATTAACTATAGTGGTCGCACTTCGCAACCAAGCATTTCCAATCTGCAACCTGTGCCTAACAATAGCAACCAAGCCAATATCGTAACGGGCAACCCCAATCTAGGGCAGGAATTTGCACACAACCTGCGTTTTTTGTACACTTTTATCAACCCCGATAATTTTAGAAACATCTCAATCCTTGCTAGTGGAGGGCTGGTGCAAAACAAAGTGGTTAACAGTACCACTCAATTGGCGAATGGCAACCAAACCACTACTTATATAAACCAAAATGGCAGTTTTAATCTTAAGGCAAATTTTAACTACGGGTTTCAATTACACAAACCCAAAAGCAATCTGAATTTTATTACCACAACTTCCTATAATAGAGATGTAAACCTGATTAATGCCGCCATTAATTACACCAACAATACCCAAATAAGTGAAGCCATTAATTGGACCATGAACCTCAACGAAAAGCTAGACTTGAACCTCAATACTAGTTATAGCTACAACCTCATCCGCTATTCTATAAAACCCCAAAACAACAAAGATTTTTACCGCACATCCTTTTCAGTAGAACCTACTTATACATTCAATGGCGGTTGGGTGCTTGGGTGCGATTTCGATTATTCTTATAATAGTGGTCTAACCGCAGGCTACAACGCCAACCTCCCTCTATGGAATGCCAGTTTTGCCAAACAACTATTCAATAAAAAGCAAGGCGAACTAAAAGTAAGTGTGTTCGACCTACTCGGTCAAAACAATAGTGTTAGCCGAAATGCCACCAGTAATTATGTGCAAGACGTACAAAACAATGTACTCCAACGCTATTTTCTACTCACATTCACGTACAACTTTCGCAAATTCCCAGGCAGCCAGAAAAAAAGTGCTGGTAAAGGGAATGCTGATTTTTCTAATCAAGATTTTAAGGGTGTGGGGAATAAAGGAAAAAAGCACTAAGGAAGTAAAAAGTATTAAGTAGTAAGTTTTGCTCAGCAGTTTCCTGTAAGAAACACATCAGCAAACCTGCAAATTAAATTGTAGGTATTATCTCTTTATTCTGTTTATGGTGCATGACCAGTTGACCATAATGCTCATCAGAAATCATAATCTAAGTAAAGCCACGAACAGTATGCGGTAGACCTTATTGTTTTTAGTAAGTGAACTAATAAGGGATTTTTCGATTTAATGATTGTGGGACTGGTAGTGAAATTTTAGCTTTTTTAAGTGAGTGGTTTTGTAGGTTTGTGGGAGGGAATTAAAAAGATATGACGAAACGTAATAGGATCAGGAAAGCTCAATTATCTATTTATACAACATACCCTCTGGAAATGTTGTTAGGCTGAAAAGACATCGTATATGATCAAAAACATCTCTTACAGCGTCCTAAGCATTTCTAACAACCCCGATAAGATACCCTAAAGGTGCTTTATCGTCTGTTACAGCCACCAAATGATATTTTACAAGCGTCAAATCATCTCTTACAAGCGCCAAATCATCTCTTACAGACTCCATATTGTCAGTTGCAGCAATCAAATTGTCAGTTACACACGCCAAAAGGTCAATTGCACGCGCCAAAAGATATCTTACAGCCTCCATATTGTCAGTTACAAGCGCCAAAAGGTCAATTACACACGCCAAAAGATCTCTTACAGCCTCCATATTGTCAGTTACAGCCACCAAAACGTCAGTTACAAGCGCCAAAAATTTAACAACACTTTCCAAAAATTGCACTTTGCTTGCTTTAAATACATATCAATTTATTAATTAATTATCTATTTAGGCAAAAGTCTGATTAATATTTGTACAAAAGTCAATTTGCTAGTGAATGTTTTTTGTCTAGTCAATAAAGCTTAAAGTTGGTTAATAGGTATAAAAAAAATGCATATTGATTGATGAGATTACCAACCAATATCTAACACTTTTTTGTATTTGCATAAACTTTATTTGCAAGATTCTACACATTTAAGAGAAGCAAGACGGCTCTCTTGTCGTATTACTAGTAGATTATAGTGAGTTACTAGGAGTAGCCGGGGATGGTTAGGGATTTTACAGACAACCTAGTTTTAAAACAAAAAAATAGTGCAAGCAAAATGCTTGCACTATTGGGGTAATATGTTGTGAGGTGCTTGTTATTTAGAGCTAAGAGAAAAACTGGAGTCCATGCACTGCGGAAAGTATCGACAAGCTGAGTTATCTAACTAAATAGGTATAGTTTACAGTTGTTGGTTTACTCTTATAGTATGATACAGCAATTTCCTTGATTGCATTTATTCTTTGCTTTTCTAACTCAACATTATCTTTATTTTGCTTCTGTTTAAACTCCCAATCTCTTTTTTCAGCTTCTGTAATTTTGCTTTCAATTTCCTTAATCAAAGCTTGAGCCTCATTGAAACAACTTGTTTCAGGATTAATTTGCATTAAGTAGTTAGATGCACTGTTGAAATCTTTAGAAGCGATAGCTGTCTTTGATTTGAGCAAATATTGCTTACAGAGCTTTTCTTGATTCTTTTTTATAAGCAGTTTTGCGTTCTCATAACATTTTGTTGATGGGTCTATTTTTCCTATAATCTCAATACCCTCATTTATATTGTCTTTTTCAAATTCAGTTGTTGCTAATGCAACTTGCTTAGTGCATTGTTTTTCTTTGTAACTGTTATATGCTTCAATAGATTTCTCTTGAATTTTACTATAACAACTAACTTCTTCTGGAACCGTCATTAACAAACCAATAGCTTGTTCATATTCATCCATTTTTACAAGGCTTTCTGATTTTGAAATAATATCATTACATTTTTCTTGGTAATAGGCTAAAATTTTATTTTTACCGTTATCTATGAAAGTCTGGAATTCAGCGTCTCGAGTATTTATTTTAGATATTGCATTAGTGATTGATATTTGTTTGTCTTTGCCATTGCCTTTTAATGGTTTACTAATAGTAGCAAAAATTACATTATTATCTACTTGTTTAATAAACAAACTTAATTCACAACTACTTATTGTAATATCCTGTAAACCGCTTTCTACAATACTAGTTTCATAAATTGCAAACTTTGGGTAAATTACAAAATTATTATTATAGCCTGTAGCTGCAAGTCCGGTAGAAGTAAGAATTTGAGTAATTTTTGTTTCCAGTTTTGATAAATTACCAGACGACAATCCTTCAACATTGTCAGGCATTACAATAGATAATGCAATTTTTCCAACAGTGCTACTAGTTTGAGAAAATGATACTGCTGCATTCAGCAAAATAAAGATTATTAAAAATATTTTTTTCATACTGTATTTAATTTATAGTTACAACTATTTGTCCCCTTGGATATTCAATAGTAGCAAGAACATTTATTGATTTTAAGTACTTTCTAATTAACCTTCCAAATGATTCGATTTCATAGTTCATACCTGTAGCTTGATCTTTAAGGGGAATTCTTACATCATCATAAATTATTTTTAATGCTGTACTTCCGCCTTTTTTTGCATAATTTTTAAAAGCGTTCTTTCCCATCCAATCAACGATTGATTCAGAAAGTAAATCACCACTAGTGCCTACTTCACTTTGGAAATTTAATTTGGCTCCCTGCGCTAGTACAAACTCAACATAAACAGAACGACCATTATTTACAATGTCCGTAAATTTTGTTTGCATTTCGTTTAAAAATGCTTCTTTCATAATATCTATAGCCTTCCCCGCCAATTTTGATATGTCATTTGTGTAAAATGGAGTAGATGAAGCATCCTTCGAACCACAATCACGTCCTGTTGCAGACTCAAATGCTTTAAGAATAATTTTCACATCTGTACCATCTATCTTTGGTGGTCCCAAAACATTTATGTCAACTACTACAAAAATATCGGCACCAGAATTTTTTATAATTACATCTTTTTCATCAGTTTGTGCAGAAGCTGAAAAAGCACCTGCAGTTTCCCCTTTTTTTAATTCTGCTTCGAAATCGTAAGTTGTAAAACCTCTTGAACTAAATGCTTCTTTAACACGGCTAATAGCTATCCTCTTTTCGAAACCAGTTTTTGGGTCTTCAAGTAGAGAACGATATTTTTGCCCTTCTGTCTTATAAGGGATAACAATTATGGAAGGTTGAATTTGATTGACTTGACCTCCACTATTCGTAGCAGCATTTTGAGAAAATGCAGAAAACGACCAAGAATTTAGCAGTAGCAAAAATGCTATAATTAGTTTATTATATCTCATCTTTATTTTTAATATCCGAATTTTCTAATTAATTGATTTTGTTCTAAATCTTTTCTTAAAGAGTTATAATTTACTTTTACATCAACTGTAATTTTTTTATTTCCTTTTATCTTGATTAAATTAGAACTTTCGGTTGAAGACATCATAAAAGTTTTGAAATTCATTTCATCAAAGAATTTTTTAAAATAGGCAGCATGTTTTGATTTTGCCTCATTTTCGTTTTCTATGAGTGGAACATTTAGCTCTGTTCCTGGCAGCCCCTTAAACAACAAAACATTAAATGCATTTTTTTGCGCATCTAAAACTGCATCAGTTTGGTTTTTTCCATAACCTGTACTTTTTACAGCAATAGTGCCTTGTGCTTCTTTATAAAGAAAATTTACTTCTGCGGAATAGGATTGTAGTTTAGGGCTGCAACTGTGCAGCCCTACTATCGCAATGATTAAAATTATTTTTTGGACATTTTTCATAATCTTATTATTTTGTTATTATCTGCAATTTAGCTTTAGCTTCAAATTTTGAATTAATGTCCAATCCTCCTGAACTAACAGAACAAGTAGAGAAATTATCATCTTCCACTTTAGAAATCTTTAACTCACCAATTTCTTTTTTTCGTTGTAATTTCTTACCATTTACTTCTATCATTGTCAATTCAACAACTTTTAGTTTATCCCCTTTTTTTAACCCAAAAGCAGAACCACCGGCTATTAAAACTTTTGTTGCATTCCCTTTACTGTCTTTTTCTTGTATTTCAGCTATTGAAAATGATTGAGGAAAATTAGTTCCTACAAATTCATCTATTTTAGATTCTATACCTTTTATTGCTTTTGATATTGCAGATTGACTAGAAGACTCACCTATTCCAATTGCACCTAATAAAGAACTACCTGATTTAGGTTCTATTGTTTCGGAAGCAACAACTTGACCGGTGGCTACATCAATTACTTTTAAACTAATTGATAATTTTGCTTTGTATGTTGCTTTACCCTCAGATGTGGTCATTTGGTCAGCTTGAGCTGAAATTACGTGACCTGAAATTAAAAAGTTAGCCCCAAGAGAAACGCCTTGTGCAATAACTTTCCCATCAATAAAATCTTCTGACCTCTGAAGACTCTTTTCTTTTTTTAGTGCGTCCATTTTGGAACGGTCAACGATATTGAATCTTTTTGTTTTAACAAAAGCATTCGACACTGTTTCTTGTATAGAGTTAACGTCTTTTTCACTAGCTGCTCCTTCAACATAAGTAAAAGACATAATACCTACACCGATTTTTTCTTGCGCTTTTGAAACAAAATTTAATCCTGCCATTAGGGCAATCGAGATCATAAATTTTTTCATAATAATTTGCGTAGTCGCCACTTTTTTTGTATAATAACTCCGTTTATTATAGTGGGTTCTGGTCTCCACTTTTTTAGTTTAAAGCATTATTTTTCTTACTCAAATCTTTGAATTTGAAAGAAAAAAAAATCTATTATATAGCGTTTATAGAAACTAGCACCCTGCAAATGAAACATATTTACTAAAAATAAAAGTGTACAAAAGGTACATTTAGTACATATAGTACATTTGGTACAAAATGCACAAATAGTACAAATAGTATATTCTTGAATTTTGTGATTTTATCGTTGTCTTAATTAAGTAGCAAGCGCGGGTTTTATTCGCTAATTTCTGCACTGGGTAGTGTAGCCCTCAGCCTTTGGTAATGACTACATTTAAAGATGTACAACATGTAAATTAGGAACTTATTGATGCTGTAAAAGGGACAGTTGCTTTTAAAAGCGATACTGTGTAATGCACTTAATTGATGCGCTAACTGTGGGTAAACAAGTTGCACTCATATTTGCGTTGGGTATAAGATTGTTATGCAAGTTTTGCTAGTAGAAATCAGTTTAGTTTTTATAAATAAGTCCATTGTTCATTATCCTAAGTGTACATTCTGGTATATCAGTTTTTGTAAGATTAATGATTTCATTTAATGCAGTTTGTTCGGTATCAATGATTGGTCCACCCTTACCTATTTGTTTGGTAGAATAAATTTTTCCAGTTAAAAATTCTCCCCTTTTATTTACCATTACATTTACAATAGGCGCCTTCCCACAAGCTCCTTTTAAGCAAAAACGACCATAGGTTGCAAAATTGCCCAAACTATAAGCAATGAATCGTCCTTTATAAATGTCAATAGCACGCGTAACATGCGGGCCTTGACCAAATACGATATCTGCACCTGCATCAATTACCGTTCTAGCGAATTTATATGGATTGCCCCGATTTTCTCCAAGAAACAATTCATTTTTACGGGTAATGTGTGTTCTAGAAGCACCTTCTGCCCCACCATGAAAAGAAACAATGACTATATCGCAAATTGAATCGAGGTGTTTTACTATGCTTACTGCATTCAAACTATCATTAATGCAAACAGTTCCATTGTTTGGTGCAAAGGCACAAAAACCATATTTAATACCATTCTTATCAAAAGTTTTGTAAGGATAATTTATGAGTCCTGCAAAGTGAATACTAGCATCTGTGAGCACTTTAACTGTATTGTCTCTTCCATTATCTCCAAAATCACCAATATGGTTATTGGCAATGCTTAATACATTAAAACCTGCTTCTTTGAAATAATTTACATAATGATTCGGCATTTTAAAAGCAAAACAATCATTAGGATTTGAACAATGTTTCGCATTGCCATTATCGGATAGGATAGCACCTTCAAGATTGCCAAATGCAATATCAGCTTTTTCTATTATCCCCTTTACAGGGATTAAAATATCTTTTCCATCATTAGGAGCTAAGTAAGCGGGAGAAGGAAAGTTAGAGCCCAACATCATATCTCCAACACCCATTATTGAAATAGAATCATTTTCTGGAGAAATATGGTTTTTATGAATCGTAGAATCTTGCTCAAATTTTAAATTAATTGGCATAGTAGGTTCAACTAAACCAGCAATTCTACCTCCTTTGATAAGACGCTTTTTATAATATTCCAAAGATTCAAGTTCATCGATAACTACACCTCTATCGCAACTGTGCATCATCTTTATATGGCCATTGGTAACCGCAATTACCATCGCCACATGGCTAATAGAATTGCTTTTAATATTCCGTCCCTTAAAAAACAATAAATCTCCTTTTTTAATGTCGCCAAGCGCGATAGGTTCTACATAAGTTCCAATTGAGGTTGATATACGAGGTAATTGAACTTCAAATTCAGAAAATATATAAGATATAAATCCCGAACAATCCAATTGCACCAAATTAGATACTTTATAACGATAGGGTTTGCCAAGTAATAGCTTGCCAAATTCTATTATACGGTCTATCTTAGATGGGAATGGAGCAGTATCATGTTCTATCAAGTTGTTAGAAAGAGAAGCCGCTTCAAATCTCAAATCGTTTGATTTTTTGATAAGGGGTTTCAAATTGTGGTTATGTATTCCTATGATGATAACGCATAAGATTAGCAGTAATGACCTTGTCATTAAAATTTTTAATATTAAAATGGTGAATAATTTTAAGGTATTTATGTATCTCACTTTAGAAGTATGTTCTAAGGTGAGATACATAAAAATGCAGCGACTACCCCACGTAGTCAACCGCTTTTTAATGCCATTAAGTTTAAATTAAGTTTTAGCGACAATATTCGCACTTATGGAAGGCTTCGCTTAAAGCGAGCGAAGCCTTCCTGTTCTTAACTTGATGGCATTTACCTGTAATTAGTTAATGGTAGTTTTGATTTTCCTTAGTGATGATTTTATCCCTTTTTAGAGTAAACCTTCTTCTTAATTGGTTTATATTTTTGTAACACTACGGCAGATTCTTTTTTACCATCCATACTATACCATTTACCTGTGATTATAGGCTTGTCAGTTTCTAAATAACCGTAATCTTTTGAGAAATCAAATACAAAATATCCTGACTTTGCTTCAGAATTATTAGAGGTATAAGTGTATAACTTATTAACTTTTTCATTATTTTCTTCACCCATTTCGCCTTTAAAATATATTTTTTCTTTTTTATTGTTCATGTAATAGTATTCACCACTATCAAAGTTGTAACTCCTGCTTGGCACTTCAAAAGTTAAGTGAATTTTAGAAGTATCAATTGTGCCATTATACTCGTAAACTTGGGAATACAGTTTAGAGAATGTCACAGTTGCAAAAATTATTATCAGTGTAATAAACGTTTTTTTCATTTTTTTAATTAAATTGGTTTAAACTAGTATTTTTTACTTAAGCTGTTATCAGAAAAGCTATTTTAACTAGGTAATTAACGATGATGCACAGTAGAACAAAAGTTGCAACTTGATTGAGCAGTTTTTTATTTAAAAGTGTGCTGTCAATACAATAGAATGAGGCAAAAAGTATTAATACTAAACAAGGTATTAAAGGCGGATACATTTTAAAACTTGCTTTAAAATTACCTCTCAATGCCAATAGTAAAGCTCTTTGAAAACCACAGATGGGACAATCAATTCTGAATATTAACTTGTACAAACATGGAAATAACTTTTCTACTAACCAATACTTCATATAAATAAAAATCAGTGGGTGCATATTTTGCACCCACATAATTAACTTTTAGTGCAACATCCTAAATAAAGAGAATCCTGATCCTCCTAATATTGCTACCATTATAACCCAATATACCACATATAGACTGCTAAGTACAGTACCGATAATAGACATTATCCATCCTGCGTTTAAAGTGCCAAATCCTTCATACAATTCTGGATTTACACTATACATTCTGCGTCCTTTTCCAGCCATGTTGATGCCAATGATTCCTAAAATCAGTCCGACAAAAAAACAGCCAAAAACAATTGAGCAAATTCCTAAAACTAGTACTGCTGTTGCATTGGGTAACATTTGTTTCTGTTCCATTTGTATTGTTTTAAATAGATAATAAATAATTATTAATGACCAATCATAGCTTTTGTAATTTTTTGACTTAATTCTAGCAGTTTTAAAGAGTACTTGCTATCTGTACAATCCTTTGATTGTTTACTCATTTCAGCTGCCTTTTGAGACAATTCTGAATATTCTGATAAAATAGTTGCATCAGTAGGATTTGCTTTGTACTTTTTGAGTACTTCTACGTAGCTAGTCACAAATTCTTCATAATTGGCAATAAACTTATCGCAATCAGAGGCGTTTGCATCTGAAGATGCTGAAGGCGAAGAAGATGTTGAATTTGAATTTGAGCTCGATGAAGATGAATTTTCAGGTACTAAACTTGCTAATCTTTTAATTTTATCATAATTAAGATTGATAAGAATATCTTTAAATTCACTTTTATTGAGAGCATCTCTTAACTCGTTCTCAAACTTTTTTTGATCATCTGAACTTAACTTGTCACCTTCATTTTTTAAATTTTCCATTGGTTCCAACATACATTTTGCAATTGCAGATGCTTCGTTTTTGGATAATTTATTTAAATCGGCTGTCGTCTTATTGCTTCCAAGACATTTTTCCATTTGGCTAACATTTGACTTTATCTTTCCACCACCACACGAAGTAATGAATAAGGTAAAAACTGTAGCTATTAATAAAATTGATACTTTTTTCACTTTGTTTTATTTTGAAATTATTCAATATTTATATCCTTTTTTACTTACTACATTCTAATAGAGCTTTAGAGTACGCCTCCATAAATTTTTGCAAATCAGCAGGATCTTTATATTTGTCTTTCATTTCTTCACCCAATTTATTAGCCTCTGTAGCTATTTGTGTGGCTTCTGTAATCGCCGACATATCTCCACTTGCGGCTTTTGCAGAACTTTTCGCTGCTAACTTATTTCCCTTACAAGTTAACTCAGCACATTTTTTAGCATCGCTTTCGATAGTCTTGTTACCGCAGCTCGAAATAATTAAAGAAGCAATAAGTACTGCTCCGCAAATTGTCATTGTTTTTTTCATACATTTTAATTTAAGTTCCCTACTCATGTGGCTTTTCAGTTACGCCCCGTTTGATTAGTTTCTGGACTCTAATACAACCTTTATTAATTTTTAATACACCTTACTGAAAAACCATAATCCAAACTGTAGGGAGCTTGGCCTGCACCCAAATCTTGTGAGCAAGAACCAATAGAATATACATCGTGCTTAGTGTCACTATTAGGTGTGCTTGTCCACCAAAAAGTACAATTTCCGAATCCTACATTTCCTGCACCATAAGAAAAGCCTCCTTTTGTTGCAGTAAAACCAGATTTGTTATTTGCCTTATGAACTACAGTTTCTATATCCCCCTCTTCATATTTGTAGGATGAAATGGCAGAGAAAGCTTTGTCAGCGTTTCCAAAAGTTTTTACTAATTGTTTGAAATCATTTGCACTAGGTATTTTCATACTATCGGGAGCAATTCCTCTTTTATCGTTAATTACATGTCCACTATAGATATAGGCACCATTTTCTAGTATGCGATAACATCCTTTTTTAGATTTTCCAAATGCTGCCCAATCAGCATCTGTTTTTGCAAGTTCAATAGCATCGCCATTATTGTATTTGGTCACCTTTAAATCTTCTATCATCCAAGAAGAACTACCAATCTTCACCACCTTAATTGATGGAGCAAGTGGCTTTGCGGGATTCTTAAGACTATCGCTTGTAACATGTGTAGCAGAATCTGAAGGTGTTGAAGTACTAGAAGTAGCTGTTTCATTTTTACAACTAATAAATAATGTGGTAGCAAGCATGATTGCACCAAGTGATAAAATTGTTTTTTTCATTTTTTAAATTTTAATGATTATAACTGATTAAATAAAAACGGATTTAATAGCACAGTACATCCTAATATTCTCTAGGATTGCTATGGTCAAGTACTTTCTTTGTCCAAACTATTTTTTGTGTTTCTAAATTTAATATGCCTTCATTCTCATAATAGTCATCACTATTCGTTTTTTTATTATAAACGGATGGTGCGGCAGTAACTTCTAGTTTATCATCTAATAAATTGTTTGGTCGCAGATCATCTGCATAAATTGTTTTCTTATCTCTATTAAAAACTAAGGCTCCATAATTGTGGCGCGATGCATTATAGCTAATGACTACAAATTTATCATTCAAGACAAACTCATTGCCTCCATCCTCAGAAGCAGTAAAATATTTGTTAACTAGATTTGAATCGTTCAACGTTCTATCGAAGTTACTAAAGAAGCGTTCCTTGTTTGGCAAGTCTGATTCTGAGACTAAACGAAATAATAGGGCAAATTCATTAGAATGGCAAAATACCTTGAGGGCATTTAAATCATAATTGGGGTTTGCGATAGTTTTTTGTGCAGTTATAGAGCTATCAGCATGTGGCTGCTGAACAGCAGTAGTGTCTTTTATAGGTGTAGAATTTGTAGCATCGTTTCTACAACTTACAATTGATATTAAAGAAATATACATTGCTGTAAAATACAAAAATTGTTTTTTCATTTTTATTATTTAATTATCAATCTATTTCGGCCGCACTACTGAGAGAAAAAGCTAAATTTAATAGTGTTACTTAGTTTTATTTTTTCAAATAGGGTTCAATTTCATTTAGTTTAAATGAAATAACATCTCCATCAACTGCTACACATACTGTAGGAAGACCAAAAGAATATGAGAATGCGAAGCCACCCTTATCAAGAAAAACATCCAAATTGTCAAAAGTGAATTCAGGTGCTTTTTCCACACCAGAAAAGCAAACCTTGTTTTCAGGATCTTTTGAAAGTTCGATAAAATGAGTCTTTATCTTTTTATTAATAATTGATAGTAGTTGACCTTTTTTATCATTGAACAACTGCGAATTTTTAATCTTGGCATAGCTACCATTAATTAATTTATAGATTTCGTACGACCAAAAGGTTTTCCCTTTATAATCTGAACCTGTAGCAACACTTTTATAATTTGTCCAAGTACAGGTGTTTATAATAGAACTTTGTCCGTCTATTTTCTCCTCTGTTTCTTTACAAACTATTTCGGTTTGTTTAGAACTATCTACTTCCTTCTTTAGTGTTGTATCCAATTTAGGTTGCTGAACAACTGACAAAGAGTCTTTTGATGTGGAAGAATTGGTAGATTCGTTTTTGCAACTTACTATTGATATTGTGGCAATTACTATTGCAGTAAGCGATAAAATTATTTTTTTCATTTTTTAGTATTTAATTTTTAATTAAAACATTTATCTTCTAACTAATAGAATTATCATGTTTAATCATTTTCATTTTACTTATTAATCTACAGAAACATTTAGGGGGTTATTTCCAATTTTAATATAATTAATTTCTTGCACCTTAGGCTTTTCTGTTACGCCCCATTTTATTCCTTTTTTGTAATTTTAAGAAAAATAGTGATTTTAGGAAAAAAAGTAATTTTAAGAAAAAGATTTTATAGTGTTTGCTATCTTTCAATTGCAAATGAAACATATTTACCATAAATGGCAGTTATCAAAAAGTACATTTAGTACAAATAGTACATGAAAAACAAATAGTACAAATAGTACAAATAGTACAAATAGTACGTACATAAATTCGTTTTTAAGTTTTTCAAATTCTTAGCGAGCGAACCCATATTTGCTTCAATCATCTATGCTAACGTATCGACTTGAGTGTGCGGCGGCTATACTTTAATTGAAGAAGTGCAACATGTGTATTTGTATCTTATTAAAGCCATGAGAGAAACATGTGTTTTAGTTAAGGAATCAATTGAATGCACTTAAATAACATGGACCGTAGGTGAATTAAGTTCCTAAAAAATATTTTATTGATTGGGTTAGGTTGAAAAGTTTTGGGTGGATTTTGGTTTAATTTAGATTTTTTGTATTGAGGGAATAGTTGATAAGGATAACACATGAGTGTATTGATGACGTACGTTCGTCGAACATTTGCTTTTGGAGGGAACCGGAAGTACTTAGGGATTTGTAAGTGTCATGTATCTGTTTAGGCGAGACGCGCAATGTTAACATCTCGATCAGATGAGAATAATCCTTTGTGGTTTGTAAAAACATTCATGGGATTTAAAAAAATAAACAAATTGCCTAGTTGCCGTTATTTAAATAATAGCGATTGAATTTCCCCAAAAAAATTTTTTCACATTTGAAAAATTAAATGACATATCTCCCAAAATGAAAAAAAGATGGAGATAATCAAATTTCAGATTTAACGATGCGTAATATGAATTAATAAAAATCAATTTTAGGCATAGTTTTTCCTCAGAAATAATCAGAATCACTATAACTTAATTGAAGCGTATGGATTTCTAAATTAATTATAATTTTCTGAAGTGGTAAGTTTAACGCTAGACTTTTAAGATTCGAGAGAGCGAAGTGTAGTAGACGGGAATTTATTGGTTTTTAAATAATACGACGAGGTTTTGGAATGGAATACTTAACTATTTAAGAAAGTTAATTTTGTGATCCTTACAGACAAGATGGTAACAGCTCAATAGGTTACAATTTGGTTGATTTATAGAAAAAGTATTGATAACTTTTATAAGTTATCAATACTTAAAATAGGACTTATAGTAATTTAATTATTAAAAGCGCTGCCACAATAAGAGAAATTAAGTTTGTTTTCTTAGGGTCTGACGGTTTATCAAAAAAAGAAGGCTGTTTTGTATCTGTTCCTGCAATAACCAATTTCTTGAAATTATTAACTGTAGTTGAATCTATTTTATTGTACTCATTGGCAGCATCTAACACTTTTTTAGTGCCGGTATATTTCCCTGCAAATCCTACGACCTTAGCTGTTGTTTTGCCACCAAAGAATAAAAATTTAGATGTAGAATTAACACTATAAATAGGGTCAACTAATACATCAATTTTGTTATCAGTAAGCGCTTTATAATAAGCTTCATCTTTTGCAGCGTCTACTGTTTTCCTTTTACTACTTACAGATTCAATTTTTCTATTTAAATCAACTGAAAGCTCAGTAACAACTGGAGTTACAATCAAATCTTTTCTTTCAATATTTACAGAACGATGGCTGTAATACTGAGTTGAACAAGAACAAAGGGTTACTAGCCCTGCGATAACAACATAAAACCCTTTTTTCATACTTTTTAACAATTTTTAAATTTATTTTCCTATTCTAATGGCTTTTCAGTTACGCCCCGTTTGATTAGTTTCTAGTCTCTAATGATGTTAATAAATAAAATATCTTTTGCTATAAAAAATTTTAAGAGTTTAATCTTTTCTCATTTGCAAAAGAAGCATATTTACCCAAAATGGCAGTTATCAAATAGTACAAATAGTACATTTGGTACAAATAGTACAAAATAAACAAATAGTACAAATAGTACATTGTTTGTTTATATAATTATTTTTTGTGTTTTATTTGCATTACAAAAAATTGCTTGATGATACCTGAACTACTAAGACACAAAGTAGAGAAAAAATTTGGAGCTAAGATAAAATACGGAAAAGATTGTAAAAATTTGTCATCTGCTATTGAAAAAGATCTCGCGAATCACACTCAAGGCAATAAAGTAAGCCATATTACTTTAATGAGGGTCTTTGACATTATCTGTCATAATGGCAAGCATAGTGAATACACCTTGGATATTTTATCGAGGTATGTAGGATGGGGAAGTTGGAATGAGGCCATTACCAAAACAAGGGGGCTTCTCAGTTCAAATCTCCACAATATTGATGTAATTATTAGTGCTAACCTAGACAAAGGTCAGATTGTAAAACTCGTCTATTACCCCGAAAGAAAACTGAAGTTGTTTTATGAAGGTGAAAACCTATATAAAGTACTTGAAGTAAGTGCGGGAAAACTAAGAGAGGGTGATTTGCTAACTATCCTGCGAATTGAACTTAACTTGGAGTTTGTATGTGAGAAGGTAGTAAGAAATGAAAAAGACTTCGGTGAATACATAAGCAATACAAAAGGAAGTGGTGTTGTTTTATTGGAGATAGAACCTTAATTTGTAATAAAATTTAAGGATGTCTTCTATTTTTTCAAACGATGAAAACATTGTTAAACCACAAGTAGACTTAAACGGGGCTACTATACGTTTGCTAAATAAAGGCACTTTTTTTACGCTTTATTTAGTTAAGAACCATGCTCGTTTTCTTGTACGCAAACAACTTTCCGAAGATTATAAAGACGCAGAGGACGCAGATACCTATAGAAATATACTCAGAAAAGAATTTGAGATTGGGCAGCAATTGGATCATCCCAATATTGTAAGATATGTTGCTATTTCTGATGATGAGAAGGGGTTGTATGTTTTTACAGATTACCTGAAAGGAGAAAGCATTAAAACTTTATTAGAAAAAAACAACAAAGCTTTAAATAGCACTCCTGCCTTTATAAATAAACTAGTACAAGACCTTGCTAAGGCATTTGTCTACTTGCACGAAAATGGCATTTATCATGGCGATGTGTCAACATCCAATATCATTTATAATAGTGATACTAAAAAATTTTTCTTAATTGATTTAGGATTTGCTGTCAAAGACAACTATGTAAAGCATGGTGGTGGAACTTATAATTTTACAGCCCCTGAGGCGCTTTCAGCTCCAGATAAAATAAATGCCTCTTCTGATGTTTTTTCTTTTGGCAAAGTGCTTGAACAGATTTGTATACATACGGCAACAAATAGGTATCATTTATTTATACAAAAATGCTGTGAGTTAGAACAAGGAAAAAGGCATCAGGACTTTGACGTATTGTTGGCTGATTTTACAAAACAAGAAAAAAGGAAGAAGTTATTTGAGATTATAAAAAGAGTTTTTGTTGTAACTATACTTTCTATGTTTTTGTTTTTGTTTTTAGTTTTGTTAAGTTACGAATTTATAGCTAATTATCAATCTAACACAAAACCAAGAGTAAGAACAATTGATATTTACAAAACTAAAATAAAAGCGTTTGATTCAAAAGATGTAGTTACTAAAGGTCTTAATACGAATTTTAATAATGTAAAACATAAAAAGATTCATGTATCGACTGTTCCAAAATCAATTTGGATAGACACAGTTGTTCGCAAATACAGTTTTCTCACCCTTTTTAAACAGCGAATGAAGGACAAAGCAAACTTGATGGATATATATCAAATGAGAAATGCGAGGGTTAATTGCATTGTAGAAACTTATCGGAAATATGAAAGCTTTATGAGTAGCGGTTACTATAACAGTAATGAAAAAGCAATGATAGAAGGAGCTTATCATAAAAATTATTTTCAAGAATTCCAACAATCAGAAGCTTTAATAAAAAACTGGATTGGTAGTCAATAGTTTAGCTCCATTGGTTAAAAATGTTAACGTAGCGCATCTCGTCATACAAACATTAGTAATTTTCGTTTCCCCAAATAAATAAATTTCACTTCTAAAAAAAATGCCCTCCTTTCAATAAAAAGAGGGCATTTGTTATGAAAATGATATATAGTCTTAGAACTTACGGCAAGCTCTCACACGCGCACTATTGTTTTTGAAATAGTTAAATTGACTGTTTTGTGCAAAATCGTGTACCCAAGCTTCATTTGCATTGTATTCTGAAGAACTATAATAATAAGCTCCTGAAAAATTGCCTAATCCTTTTGCATGTAAGTTGATATACATTAGTTTCAATTCGTCTTTTGAGGGTAAAAACCAATCGCTGTAACCATTATTCGGTTGGCTACAAGCAGTTGCAGCATAAGAACCAGCAGATTGAATACTGATAATCATAGCTGTGTTTAATTGACCAGTACCAACTGCTGTTCCTAAAGCTCCAGTAGTAATATATCCACCATTCCACCAAGGGATAAAGGTATTTTGATCGCTATTGGCAGCTATCAAGCCATGTTGCCCTGTACTATCAATATAGAATATTGTTCCACCGCCATAGCTTTGACCAAGCGTAAATGATGAAGAATTGTTGCTTGTAGTGAAACTTAATTGGTTGCCATAAGCTGTTCCTGCACTATTGGTAGCATAAGCCCTTGCATAATAAGTAGTGTTTTTAAGTAAGTTAGGCAATACTGCATAATATGTTCCAACATTACCTGCAACTGCAACTGTTGATTTTGCAATAGTTGGATTAGCCGCTGTATCATAGCAAATACCTCTTGCAGTAATTGTAGCACCACCATCATTAGAAATATCTCCACTTACTGTTGCTGTATTATTGCCAATTGAGCTTACACCTGTAGTTGTAAGAGAAGCAAGCGACACTACAATTGGGCAAGCACCCCATGTAGGCACTCCATTGCAAAGTGTAAGTGTAGCACCATTTGCCCCAGCTGCTACCAATGTCCATTTTGTACCATTCCAATATAGCATATCACCTACTTTGCTACCATAAGGGTTGCCATTAGCAGCATACAAAGCATAAGGCACGCTTAATAATTGTGCAGTACCATAAATAGAATAATTAGTTCCTCCAGCAGGATCAATTGCTGTTTTAATAAAATAGCTTCCATTATCCCATTTGATGGCAGCGAATGTTCCAGTAACAACGGTTCCTTTTCCTATTGCTATGGTAATTAATCCATTGGCATTGGTTGTTGTATTGTAGGTTTCACTATACACTACAGTACCATTTGCAGAATCTTTTACAATGCTTAGATATAACGAAACGGGGGTATTCACCAATAAGGCATTATTTGTTCCCCTTACCACTGCCTGATAACTAATTTGCTGTGGAGTTTGTGCAGTAGCACAGATTGAAAATGCTATAAAAGCAATGAAGTAAAATACTTTTTTCATGTTTCTTTTTTTAATTTTTAATAATTTTAAATGATTGAACAATTGTTTCTTTTTCCTTAACTATTATTAAATAAGCTCCTTTTTCAAATGGAGTCATGTTGATGGTAGTGAAATTATTGGTAAGTTTTTGCGTAGTAATTGTTCTTCCATCAATATTGGCAATACTATAAGTGTAGACTTTATAAGCTACATCTTTCAAGTGCAAATAAGCATAATTGGAAGTTGGATTTGGATAAACCGATATTTCAGCTTTTAAATTATTTGTGATAATGGCTTTTTCGGAATAAGTGAATTTACCATCAGTATCTGTTTGTTTTAAACGATAATAAGATGTTCCTTCAAATGGCTTTTTATCTATTGCAGAATAGTTTTGCACTTTATTAGAATTCCCTTTGCTTTTCACTGAATTTAGTTGCTGAAAGTGAATGCCATCTTGCGAAACTTCAACAGCGAAATAGCTATTATTAAATTCCGAAACTGTTGTCCAGTTTAGCAACACTTCTTTGCGTTCGCTTAAAGTGGCTTTAAATTGTGATAAGCTAATGGGTAAAGGATTGTTAGAATAGGGTTGTTGCACTCCACTAATCACAATGCCACCATTTCCAGTGTAAGTAAGCGTGCCAATTTCTCCTACGGTATAGCTTGCAGAACCGCCAACGCCCGAAGCATCTCCACCAGCTGCTACTGTATTGCTTTGTGCATTAGATACATAAACGCTCAATACCAGAAAAGCAATCAATATTCCTAAAAGTCTCATTTTTCTCATTGTTTTTGATATTATTTTTTTAGATTAATGAAAAAGCTAAAATCTATTTTGACTAATTTGTTGTTTAGAATGCATAAAAAATATGCAGCAATAATAAGGCATGAATTATTAAAGCTTGTATAAAAAGAAATGCACATTACGATTTAATAGTATATCCGTCTTTTATAGACGGCTTGTTTTCAAAATTCTTATGAATAGGTTTTGGTAAATAATTGTCATCAAAAGCGATTGTCTATTGGAATTTCTATATAATTATAAATATTAGTTTAACGAACCCTAGCTTTTATATTTGCAGCCTTTCAGGCAATAGTCTGTACAACTTTTAATATTATTTCAAAATATTTAACGAATAAATAATGTTCAATTCTTTAAGTGAAAAATTAGAATCAGCGTTTAAGAATATCAAAGGTCAAGGAAGAATAAATGACTTAAACGTAGCCAATACCATTAAAGATATCCGCAAGGCTTTATTAGATGCCGATGTAAACTTTAAGATTGCTAAAGAATTCACTGACCGCGTAAAGGAAAAAGCAATTGGAGAAAAGGTACTTACCGCAATTAGTCCTGGACAATTGATGGTCAAAATTGTAAAAGATGAGCTTACTGAACTTATGGGAGGTACAGAAGCACCATTTAATATTACCGGAAACCCTGCTGTAATACTGATTGCAGGCTTACAGGGTAGTGGTAAAACCACTTTCACAGGAAAGCTTGCTCATTATCTTAAAACCAAGAAAGGAAAAAGTCCCCTATTGGTGGCAGCAGATGTCTATCGTCCTGCCGCTATTAATCAGTTAACTGTTTTAGCAGGTCAAGTAGGCGTAGATATCTATAAGGAAGAAGGGAATACCAATCCTGTAGAAATTGCTCGTAATGCCATTGCTGAAGCAAAAGCTAAAAATAAAAATGTAGTAATTATAGATACTGCTGGTAGGTTGGCTGTAGATGAAGCCATGATGGCCGAGGTTGCTAACATAAAAGCAGCTGTAAGCCCTACAGAAATATTGTTTGTAGTAGATGCGATGACGGGGCAAGATGCTGTGAACACGGCTAAAGCTTTTAATGATAGACTTGATTTTAGTGGTGTAGTACTTACAAAATTGGATGGCGATACTAGAGGCGGGGCTGCATTGACCATAAAGTACACCGTAAATAAGCCCATCAAGTTTATGAGCAACGGGGAGAAAATGGACACTTTGGATATTTTCTACCCTGATCGTATGGCTCAAAGGATATTAGGGATGGGAGATATTACCAGTTTGGTAGAACGTGCCCAAGAGCAATATGATGAAGTGCAGGCCAAAAAGCTTGAAGCAAAAATTAGAAAGAACCAATTTGACTTCCAAGATTTCTTAAATCAATTGCAACAAATTAAAAAAATGGGCAACTTGAAAGACCTGGTTGGAATGATTCCTGGTATGGGCAATGCAATGAAAGACGTAGAAATAAATAACGATAGTTTCAAAGCCTTTGAAAGCATTATTTATAGTATGACTCCTGCAGAAAGAGCCAACCCAGATTTATTGAACCCGAGCCGCAAAACAAGAATAGCCAAAGGATGCGGTAAAAACATCAGTGATATAAATGCTTTTATTAAGCAATTTGAGCAGATGAAACAAATGATGAGTATGGTAAGCAACGGTGGAAGAATGCCAAGTATTCCAAATTTGGGAGCAATGAGGAGAAAGTAAAAAGCATACTTACTTTAATTGAGGCGTTTAAGTATTTATAACTACTCACCACATAGGCACATAGACACATAGATAACTGTTCTCTTGTGTAATAACCATAATTATCAGTTTTATTTAAAACAATATAGAATTAATTTCTAAAGGTGTATTTCTATGTGTTCTATCTTACTTTTTTATAATACATTATCTCTGATTTTCTATGTGCCTATGTGGTCAATAATTTATGTTGTGAGTAGTAACAAGTATTTGGATTAGAAAGTACTCACAAAACTTATATGGATTTTCGATTGGCGAGCATTAAATGGTAGATCATTTCGTTTTCCAACTGCAAAGCTGATGTTAATTATTCCTTGTTTGGCTTCAAAGGCTAATCCAATGCCAGTTCCTATAAATTGATTTGTAGTATTCATTACAGCGTTTTCTGTTATAGCTAAATCTGCAAATCCATTGATAAACGCATTTCTACCTAGTAGATACCGATATTCTACAATGCCAACTGCATACTTATTTGCAAAAATGCTTTCTTCATCAAATCCACGAAGAAGTTTGTGTCCTCCTATTTGAAACAACTCGTTTCTAAAATAATTAGGACTTTCCAGCCAACCAACATTTCCAGCTAGCTTAATAGTAGATTGTTTTCCTACAGGCAAGTACTTTTCTATAGCAGTTTTTATTTTAAACTGATAACTCACCAGTTTAATAGAGTCGTACAACGATGCATAATTAAAATCATCTTTTTTTAATTGGAGCACTGAATTGTTCTTTTTTATGCGTTTATTTCCAACAGCTATTACAAGGTTGTAATTAAACCCTTTTAAAGGGTTGGGCTTGTAATTGGTATTTTCAAAAAGATATTCCAACAAAATATTGGTATGCCGAACATCAATTATATCAGGAAGTCTTTTATTTGCTAGAACACTTAAAGTATCTATAGTTAATACATTTGTTGAAAAACTTTGCAATGCAATTGTTGCTGTTTTCCTGGCTGTTGAAAGATATTGCAATCCTATTTTGGAAGTAATATTTAAGTAGGCAGAGTCTTTTTTATATAAGTCGAAACCCAAATCGACGCCATAATTTGATTGAAATAAATAAGGCTTTTGGAAAATAAAATTTAATCTTGGTGATGATGCTTGCAATTGTTGCCAGTTTAATGCTAAAGCCTCTCCAGCACCAAATGAATTTTTAAGGTAAATATTTGCTTCTCCAGTAAACAATAGTTTTCCATCTTGTTGTTGGTTTGCGGGTAAGAAGCCAGCTATCACATTCAATTGATTGTTCTTTTTGGGAGCTAAGTAAAGATTAAGTAAATATGAACCGCCTAACATGGTAAGTGTCCAATTATCCGTTTGTTGCAAATAAGGCAATTGCAGTAATCGTTCGTTTATTTTGTTTAGTTTCTCTAATGAAAACAGACTTCTAGGGGATATATCCAAATAATGATATAAGAAATTGGTACTTATTTTAGCAGTACCATAAATACGAATGCTGTCCATTTTATACAGGATGCCTCTTTTTATAGAAAGCTTTGCAGAAATTAGTTCATTTGGAAGCAATTGAACACTATCAAAAGCAATTGTTGCAAAAGGATATCCATTATTCAAAAAATAATTCAAGATTCTTTTCTGAACATTTTCAATTAGTTGTGGATTAATTGGTTTGCTTTTGTACCAATTATCATTAATCCCTAATTGTGTAAGTAGTAAACTATCTTCATTTGAAATGGCAATATTCCTCCATTGGTATTTTTTGCCTATAAACATTTCGATAGCTATAGTGTCTTTTTTCTCTTTAATACGATCAATTGAAGCAGCAATAAAGCCTTTTGCATTAAGCAATGGAATTAATTCATTCAGATATTGCTTGCACTGCAAAGAGTTTAGAAATAGGGTTTTTACTGATAGGCTATCTATAGTTTTATTTTCAGATGGGCTAGTTGTTGAAATGACTAAATGAATAGATTGGCTATTGGCTTTTAAAGAAAAGCCAATAATAAATGTAACTATTAATAAATGTATAACCGCTCTCAATAGGATTACAAAATAAGTTATTTGGAGTATTAAACCCAGATTATGCAATAGAAATTTTATTACAAACCTGAAACGCTGCATAGTTATACACTTGTGCCCATTTTTTGACCTTATGATATTCCAATATTATTTTACTAAAAAAACAACCTAAAACACATATCTATATTGCCTTTGAGGCTCTCAATTCAAACTCTATTGCATAATCTGGGTTAAAATAAAAAAGGTGATGTTTTTATGACATCACCTTTTTATTAATTAGTTTACTGTAACTAGTTCCCGTAAACACTCAAAAACTTAATCCGCATAATTTTCAGTTGATCCCAAGTGTAACTATTATCACTCAATTCTTTTTGAGCCACTTCTAATGATGAAGTTTCGCAACCTTTAAAATATTCAATTATATCCTCTTGGTCATATTCATCTAACCAATCATCAATTGCATAGTCAAGATTTAGTTTGGTGCCACTAGCAGCAATTGTTTCCATTTCTTCTAGTAGTTCATTCAGCTTCAATCCCTTGTTTTTGGCAATAATTTCTAGAGAAATTTTCTTGTCAATATTTTGAATAATGTAAATTTTATTACTTGATTTGTTTGCAACGGTTTTCATTACAAAATCATCAGGCTTTTCTACACTATTTTCTTCAACATATTTTGCAATAAGTTCCACAAATGGTTTACCATATTTCAAAGCCTTTCCTTTACTTACCCCTTGACATTTTTCAAGTTCTAGCAAGGTTGTTGGGAAAATGTTGCACATATCCTGCAACGAATTTTCCAAGAAAATAACAAATGGTGGAAGGCTTTTCTTTTTTGCTTCTTGTAGTCTAAGTTTTTTAAGCATTTCAAATAGACGCTCATCCATCACTGGTTCAGCAGATCTGCTCCAGCATTTGTTTCTACTCCTTCATCATCATCACCATCTTCATCTTCATCAAATATATTGTTCATCACAATTTTGAATGAAGTAGGTTTTAGTACGAATTGTTCTCCTTTTTCTGTTATTTTCAAGAGTCCATATTCCTCAATGTCTTTTCTTATCAAATTCTCTAACAACATTTGGCGAATAAGGCTATTCCAAAAATGAGATTCCTTATCTTTTCCTATTCCAAATACTGGTCTGTTTTCATGACGATACATAGTGATTTGAGGAGTTAATTTCCCCATAATCATATTCACAGTATAGTCTGTAGTAAAGCGTTCATCAAGATCTCTTATTACTTTAAGCGCTTTTACCACATCAGTTTTAGATTCAATTTTATCTTTCGGGCTTTTACAGTTATCGCAGTTACCACAATTTTTATCGCCCCAATCTTCTCCAAAATAATGCAGCAACACTTTTCTTCTACAAACACTGCTTTCAGCATAGGCAACCGTTTCGTCTATCAATTGAGCGCCCACTTCTCTTTCGCTCAATGGTTTATCACGCATAAGATGTTCTAACTTAGCCACATCTTTGTGAGAATAATACAACAAACAAATTCCTTCTAGGCCATCTCTACCAGCACGACCAGTTTCTTGGTAATAGTTTTCAATTGATTTTGGAATATTATAATGTATTACAAAACGAATATCTGGTTTATCAATGCCCATCCCAAAGGCGATAGTTGCAACTATTACGTGAACTTCTTCGCTCAAAAAATGATCTTGACGTTCGGCACGTAGTTTTTGGTCTAAGCCAGCATGATAAGCAACAGCTTTAATGCCATTGGCTACCAATACTTCTGCTAACTCTTCAGTAGTTTTTCTATTAAGTGTATAAATTATTCCACTCTTATTTTTATGATAGGTTATAAATTTTACGATACTTTTTATCGTATGTTCTTTTTGCAGTTTTGGTTGTATATCATAATACAGATTGGCTCTATTGAATGAGGATATAAAAACATTGGGTTTTCTAAGACCTAAATTCTTTTCAATATCGCTTTGCACTTTTGGAGTGGCAGTAGCTGTAAGGGCAACAACTGGAACGTGGATACTAATAATATCCATCATATCTCTCAATCTGCGATACTCTGGTCTGAAATCATGACCCCATTCGCTAATACAATGTGCCTCATCAACAGCAAAAAATGAGATGGGTAAGTCGCGGAAAAAATCTAGGTTTTCTTGTTTGGTTAGGGTTTCTGGAGCTACATAAAGCAGTTTGGTTTTCCCTGAAAGTAAATCATCTTTTACTAAGTTTATCTGCCCTTTATTCAATGAGGAGTTTAAAAAGTGAGCAATATTGTCTTGCTCGCTGTATCCTCTCACCAAATCTACTTGGTTTTTCATTAATGCTATCAAAGGTGATACGATGATACAGCATCCTGGCAATAGCAAAGCTGGCAATTGATAGCATAAGCTTTTACCCCCACCTGTTGGCATTATTACAAATGTATCATGCCCATCTAATAAGCTATTAATGCTTAATTCTTGAGTGCCCTTAAAATCGGAAAACCCAAAATACTTTTTTAAACCAGCATAAATATCTGGTTTGCTTCCATCTTCGGTTGTAAGTTTTTTTATTACAATATCCTCATCAGCCACTTTCTTAGGAGATGTTCTTACTTTTTGCGAAACAACATGTTGTGTATGTCTTTTGGTAGTAGCCATAATTAAATATATATCGGTATATTATTTTCCCTCAGTGGGTATTTTAAAAATATTAATGTAGAAAGAATAAAAAACTATATGGGTTCTTTTAAAAACTGCTTAAATGTAAGTACTTAAAATTTAAAAGGCTGACGAAGTTAATGGATAGATACTTTATAATTAAGGTTATTAATAAAATTCTTTTAAAGAATACATATTAAATTCAGATTTTACAGTAGAAATTTTATTACGAATCTCACACACTGCATAACTAAAAACTTCAGAATGTTTTTCGACCTTTTACTTTTAACCACACTGGCACATAGGAACATAGTTGAATTTTTTAATATCGCTGTTAGAACTAACTAGTTTCAATATGAATCAATTCTGAAATGTAATGCAAAGTTTGGGTTCTATATTCTATTTTTTAATTTTGATATCTAAGTTTTTAAGTTGAAAAAGAATATGTGGTGAGTAGTGACTTTGACCTTTTAATTTTTAATATTATTTCATACTGGAAATAAGCTTGAGCATTTGACTATATTGCCTTTAAGTGCTAACTACAAATTCTATTGCATAATACTGGTTAAAATCAAGATTAAAATAATAAACTAAATTCTAAAGGGAAATAAAAAACAGCAATTAGAACTTTAATTACTAATGATATAAAAAACCTTTGGATAATTAATGCTTTGTCTTTTTAAAATTAAGTATTCATTCAAATTTTCTGCGCCACTTTTCAAAACCTATACCTTAGCACCCTCACCATTCTGTTATAATAATGATATTTCAAATTGCATTCATCTTGCTTTGTATTGTATCGGTCTATTTTTTCTCAAAAAAAGCAGGGGAAATAAAAAGGAATATTCTGCTTGGAAAAGATGAATTCTTAAATGACCAATCTGCTTTAAGATGGAAAAACGTGTTCTTACTTGCTATTGGGCAAAAGAAAATGTTTAAAAACCCTCTAGTTGCATTTATGCACCTAATAATTTATTCAGGTTTTATTATCATTAATATTGAAATAGTAGAAATTATTCTTGATGGATTGTTAGGAACACACCGTTTGTTCTTACCTTTTCTAGGTTCTTTTTATAAATGGATAATCAATTTTTTTGAAGTGCTTGCAGTTGGAGTAATTGGTGTATGTGTGGTTTTCCTAAGCAGAAGAAATCTTGTAAAGTTGGCAAGATTTGTAAGCAAAGATTTGAATGGTTGGGCAAGAAACGATGCTAATGCTATTTTAATAATTGAAATTGTATTGATGAGCCTTTTTCTTACGATGAATGCTACTGATACATTATTGCAAGAAAGAGGGGTGCTACATTATTCAATAACAGGAAACTTTTGGTGTTCCTCACTTATACATCCTTTTTTTAATTCATTCAATAATAATACCCTTGAAATAATTGAGCGTAGTTGCTGGTGGCTGCACATTGCTGGAATTCTTGCTTTTTTAAATTATTTACCCTATTCTAAACATTTGCATATTGTTTTGGCTTTCCCAAATGCATATTATTCAAAACTTCAGTCGATTGGAACTATTGCGAATATGACTAGTATTCAAAACGAAGTTTTATATGCTATGCAACCAGAATTAGCCCCTACTGATGTTACTCCCCCAACCACTTTTGGAGCAAAAGATGTAATGGATCTAAGCTGGAAAAATTTGATGGACTCCTACAGCTGCACTGAATGTGGAAGATGCTCTGCCGAATGTCCAGCAAACATTACCGGCAAACTCCTTAGCCCTAGAAGCATTATGATGAAAACGAGGGATAGGCTGGAAGAAGTGGGAAAAAATATCAACCTCAATAAAGAGTTTGTTCCTGACAATAAAAGCCTTTTACATGATTATATATCTGTGGAAGAATTAAGAGCTTGCACTACTTGTAATGCTTGTGTGGAAGCTTGCCCTGTAAGTATTTCTCCATTAGATATTATTGTAGAACTAAGGAGAAACTTAATTATGGAAGAAAGCAATGCCCCTCAAGAATGGAACAGCACTTTCAGTAACATAGAAAATAATTTTGCTCCTTGGAAATTTAGCCCTGATGATAGAGACAAATGGACAGAATCGTTTAGTTAGTAATTTGATAAAAAATAATTGTTATCGTTTTCTCATTACAAATCCTATTGTATTATTTGTGTTTTAAAAACTATCAGGTTGCAACAGAACAATAATCCAAATTCACAGATATTAATAGATATTGTAACCGTAAGAATGCCTTTTGGAAAGTATAAAGACACGGTTATTGAAAAACTACCTATGTATTATCTGGAGTGGTATAAAAGAAAAGGGTTTCCGAAAGGTAAAATGGGTGTTTTATTGGAAACTATCTATGAAATAAAACTTAATGGATTGGAATATTTGCTAAAACCTCTAAAGGGATAGAAGATGGTATTTCAATGCCTTTCATACCTCGTTTTCTCTACAGAAAATTAATCCTACTCCGAGTAGACCTCATTTTCTCTACAGAAAGTTAATCCTACTCCGAGTAGACCTCATTTTCTCTACAGAAAGTCAATCCTACTCCGAGTAGACCTCGTTTTCTCTACAGAAAATGAATCCTACTCCGAGTAGACCTCGTTTTCTCTACAGAAAATTAATCCTACTCCGAGTAGACCTCGTTTTCTAATAAAATAACTTTTAAATTTTTTAATTAATTAATCAAAATAAAATAAAATGAAACCTAATGCTGAAATGTTGTTTGGTAATTTTTACAACGACCCCAAAATTACCCCTAACTATCTTGAACGTCATGCCGACGATACCATTGCTAAAATAATTAGAAACAATACAGGTGGTATTTTCAATACTATTTTAAATCCACTGGTAGCTGCAATGATTCCATTTAAGGCAGAGTTTGGCGATGTAGATACATCGGTAAACGTTCTAAAGGGCAAAACCGAAACAGTTGATGAATTTATAGCTAGATTCAAAGGCTATATGAAAGATAGATATATAGACATTGCCTCAAAATTGGGAGGTGAAAAATCGGAGCCTTTTATAGAGTTTTTTCCAAGAGGCAAAAACGAATATAACCAAATTACAAAAACTAAAATGCCTACCATAACCACTCGTATTAATAAAGCTGCTACTAACTATGCTACTGCATTAGGCACAGAACTTACTACTAATTTGCAAAGTTTTATGGCTGATTGGGTTACGGTACGCAAACTTCAATTAAATACTAAAGCTGACCTTAAAACTAACCGAACCGAGCGAAGCACAGCTAGAAAAACGGTAGAAAACTGCCTAATAGCTGCTGTAAGATTTATTGGTAATAAATACCCCGGCGATGTAGCTAAGTGTATGCAGTTTTTCGATTTTAGTTTGTTGGAAGGCGTGCACCATACCGGTGGTGATGGCGGTAAAGACAATGAAGGAACTGATGGAGGAACAATATAGTTCTCATAAAAACTTACCGAAAGTTGGATGCTTTCGGTAAGTTTTTTTTAGTGAAAAATGTTGTTTGTGATTTGTGAATGCTGTTCGAGATTTGTAATCTGCTGTTCAAGATTTTTAATCTCGAACCAATATCATAGGATTTATAATCCGAACATATTCAATTCTATTCACTTGATGTAAATAATGATATTACTTATAAATTTGACTCAATAAATTTAAGCAAATGCATCTGCTAGATAAATATACTGCTGATATAAAAAAGCTTTGTGAAAACCATAAAGTAAAAAGTCTTTATGCTTTTGGGTCGGTTTTAACAGATAAATTTAATAATGATAGCGACATTGATTTGATTGTAGATTTCTCAAACATCGAATTAGAAAATTATGCTGACAATTATTTTGATTTCAAATTCTCACTTCAAGATATGTTGAATCGGCGCATAGATTTATTAGAGGAAAAAGCTATTAAAAATCCCTACTTCAGAAAGTCTCTAAACTTACAAAGAGAACTCATTTATGGACAATGATATAAAAGCTTGGCTTTATGACATACTAAATGCTGTAATAGAAATTGAAAGTTTTTTTGCAGACCGTTCTAAAGAATTTGCCAATTATGTTGCTGACATTCGTACAAAAAGAGCAATAGAAAGAAACATTGAGATTATTGGTGAAGCGATGAATCGGATTCTCAAAAAAGATGATACTATCATCATAACCAATTCAAGGAAATTGGTTGATGTTAGAAACAGGATCATTCATGGGTATGATTCAGTTTCAGACGATGTGATTTGGGGTATTGTAATTAGACATCTTCCAATTTTGAAAACTGAAATTGAAAAACTGCTAAACGAGTAATGTGCAATAGTTAACTCCACTGCTGTTCGAGATTTGTAATCTCGAACCCATATCATAGGATTTTTAATCCGAACATAAGCTACCTATTTATATTAGAATCATGGCATTTGCATATACAGTAAAAAATCAAAGGGCTGCTCATTTTCTTACTTTTACAGTACATCAATGGGTAGATATCTTTACTCGTGCAGAATATGTAAATATTCTGTTAGAAAGTATCCGCCACTGCCAAAAAGAGAAAGGTTTAGAAGTGTATGCTTGGGTAGTAATGAGCAATCATTGTCATTTTATTTTTAGAGCAGCAAACAATAACCTAAGCGATATCATTCGGGATATGAAGAAATTTACTGCAAAGAAAATTTATGAGGCAATATTGAATAATACTAAAGAAAGCAGGAAGGAATGGTTGATAAAAGTATTGTCTTTTAAAGAAAAAATATGGCTTTGGGAAGAAGGTTATCATAGGGAAGAAATACAAAGCCTAGCATTTTACCATACGAAGGTTAACTATATCCATCAAAATCCTGTAAGAGCTGGTATCGTAGAAAAAGAAGAAGCATATTTGAATAGTAGTGCAGGTGATTTTTGGGGAATAAGAAAAGGGAAATTGATACTAAACTATTATGGATAAATTTTTGAATTGTGATTATAAGGATTATAAATCCTTCGATAGGGGTTCGTGATTACAAATCACGAACAGCGTGCAGTTCGCCTAACATTTGTAGTAGTAAATACCCATTTACCTTCCTTTTTTCCTAAATATTTCAAACCAATCAAAGTAGTTCTTGCTCCAACCTATTCTCCAAGCTGTTAATGGGTCAATTATCACATTTGAGAGGTCATTTTTTCTACCATTCAACATGATACTTCTTGCATAATGAGCATAAATGGTATTATCAATCTGCCATTCCTTTTTGGGGTTATACAAATCCCAAGCTCCGTACAAATGCAGTATCTCGTGTATAATTGTGCCATTACGTAGTACTTTTTCATTATCTCTATAAGTTTTATAAACAATTGCTCCTTCAATATAATTTTCTCTATCAAAGTTTACAATTTTTTTTGTTACAGGTTGTGCAAAACTGCGCCCCTCGGTAGTAGAAAAAAACAAAAAAAGCACGTTATCTACATCATATTTCTTTTTTAAGGAATCATAAAGTGGAAATATATCTTCATATCCGGCAGCATGAAGTACATATTTTGTAGTTCCCACGTTTATCCAGTTTATTTTAGGTATTGATGCAAGTAATATGTCGTGTTCTTTTGTGAAATTGATTATTTTAAAAGATAATTCAGGTTTCCCCCAGATAATGGCTTGGTTTATCAACCATTCAATTCCTTCTTTTTCTTTTTCTAGAATAATTTCTTTTTCTTGGTCACTCCAGTTGCTGCCTACTTCTGTAATAAAACAGTTAACCAATAAGCTTTTACCAAGGCAATTGCCAGCACTGCCATAAGGTAAATTTGCTTCTTTAATGTTGGGTTGGCAAAAGCAACTACCAAAGCAAAGTGTAAAAAGTATAATTGTAGATAAACTGGCTAAAAAGGATTTCAATTGATCTATTTTTTAGGGAATAATTGCTTGAAACAAATGTTAGAATTGCTTATTGTATAGCTCAACTGCTTTATTAAGATGTTTGCTTCTATGGTTAAAAGGTATAGTAAGCAAGGCGGCTGCTAATGAACCAAGCATTATTTTACCACTTACATTGTTTTTACTGTTTAAAGTAGCTATACCCCCTATAATCCCTGTAAAAAGCATAAACCCTGAAAAAGTATCAGAAAACTTATCTGATTCATATTTTTTATACTCCTTAAAAGCATCTGGATTACTTATTAATTTGTTTTGCAATTCTATAAAGGGATAAATTCTATTGTTGCAAATAAAACTAGAACCACATAAAACAATCTGATTGTGCTTTATAAGCATTTTATCTACCAGTGTATCTTCTTGTGCAAATACACTTACCATTTTAAAGAGCAAACTTGTAATTAATAAAAACCTTTTCATTCTGTAAAGTAATATTTTAAAACAAATATCAAAAAGAAATTGGATACAAAACAAGTTTGAAGTTACTTTTTTTTCTTCTGGTGCTAGTCTTCTGTATGTTGACTTATATCTTAAAAAATAAACCAGTTTGTAATTGGCATTTGCTTAGATAATTCCCCCAAGCCACCTATTATTCCTTAGAATCTACCAATTGCTGCTGCATTTTCTTAATTCTTGCTTCCAAGGTTTCAGATGAAAGATTGTTTCTATTCAATCCATCTGCAATTATAGGGAAGCTTAAAGGAGTAAACTTGGTAGGAAATTGTAAAACAATATCGCTTTGTAAAATACGGGTAAGCGCATCTCTCAAACGTTGTTCTTCCATTTGGTCGCTCATTACTTCATTGTATGCTTGCCTTAAAAGCAGGTTATTGGGGTCGTATTCATTAAAAACCTTAAACAACAAAGAGGCAGATGCTTGCAAATGGCGGGCTTTTTTCTGTTCGCTTGGCATTCCTTGGAAAATAAGTCCACTTATTACAGCAATATCTCTAAACTTTCGGGCAGCCATCTCCACATTGTTCACACTTTTTTGAATGTCAAGAATCAAACCCTCGGTTGTAAACAATTCATATACATTGCTATCGTCGATAGGTATTGGTTGGTCGCTCAATAACTCAAAACCATAGTCATTCATTGATATAGAGAAAGTAATTTGAATAATTTGACTAATTCTATATGCCAACAAAGCACTCATGGCTTCATGCACCTGTCTTCCCTCAAAAGGATATACTAACAGGTGATACCCCTCTTTGCTCGCTATTTGCTCTATTAAAACTTGATTGGGCTTTGGTATTTTAGATAATTGCGCTTGCAATTCAAACAAGGGTTGCAAGGCAGTAAGCTCAATAGGTTTTGGTCCTTTATTCATTGCTTCACCAAAAGTTTGTCTTAATACCGCACCCAAATTGGCAGTTAAGCTCATTCGTCCACCCATCCAACTAGGAACAATCGATTTTTTAGCGGTAGATTTTCTAACCATTGCGGTCATGTCTTTTATCATTACTAGTTCTACATTGCGCCCAGCCAATGTAAAAACATCACCTATCTCTAACCGACTAATAAACCATTCTTCAATTACGCCAATAAAACCACCATTCAATTGTTTCACTTTCATCATGGCATCGCTTACTATCGTACCAATGCCCAAGCGATGCCGCATAGCGGTGCGTCTGTTTTTAATATAATGTAAGCCATTTTCAGCTACTTCTACCTTTTTAAATTCATCATATTCTTTTAAGGAAACACCACCTGTGGTTATACTTTGGATAATGGAAAGGTATTCTTCATAAGTTATTTCATTAAAACAAAAAGTGGATTGTATTTCAGTAAAAATAGCTTCAGGGAAAAATCCATCCCCAACTGCAAGCGTACAGAGATATTGGGTTAATACATCGAAACACAATTGCAAGGGCTGCTTACTTTCCATCTCATTTTGCTCTACTGCGGCTCTCAGTGCAGCGGCTTCAACCAATTCTAAAGAATGCGTAGGCAAAAAATAAATAGTGCTCAGTTCACCAGGTTGGTGACCACTTCTTCCAGCACGCTGCAAAAAACGAGAAACCCCTTTGGGAGAACCAACTTGTATTACGGTATCTACAGGCCTAAAATCCACTCCAAGATCCAAACTTGCAGTGCAAACAACCGCTTTCAATTTGGTAGTATGCAAAGCCTCTTCTACCCACAAGCGCAGTTCTTGCTCCATACTTCCATGATGCAAGGCAAGAGTACCCGCCAAATGAGGTGCTACATTAAGTAAGGTTTGGTACCATTGTTCACTCATTCCTCTCGTGTTAATGAAGATGAGGGTAGTGGTGTTTTTCTCAATAATAGGTACGATTAGATGTGCTAGTTTTATTCCCAAATGCCCTGCCCAAGGATATTTTTCTATTTCATCTGGTATAATGGAATGAATTTGAATATTCTTTTTCAAATCTGCCTTAACGATAATGGTGTTTTCCTCAGCCCATAAAGGATGTTTAATAGATTTCAGTTGAATGATAGGGGAGAGGAGAACCTCTTTTGCTTCTTCCAAATTACCTATTGTAGCTGAAATACCCCAAACTGAAGGCAATGTTTCTTTATCAGAATGATAAGAACTCTTTTGTGCTGCATGAATAATTCTGCTAATTGCAAGCTCAATTAAAACACCACGTTTACTACCAATTAATTCATGCCATTCATCTATTGCTATTAGTTCAAGCTTTTCAAAAAGAGATTCATGTTCTTTTTGTGCCAATAATAAATGCAAACTTTCAGGGGTAATGAGTAAGATTTCGGGAGTGTATTTTTTTTGCTTTTGACGTTCATTGGTGCTAGTGTCACCATTGCGAATGCCCACTTGCCATTGCAAACCCAATTCAGCTATAGCTTCTTCCATTGCCCTAGCAATATCTTTTGCTAATGCACGAAGTGGCGTAATCCAAAGCAGTTTTAATCCATTGTTTTTTTGGGTTTTGTACTCTTTAGGATATTGATTAATGTATTGAATAATGCTACCTAAAAAAACAGAATAGGTTTTACCACAGCCTGTTGGTGCATTTACAATTCCGCTATGTTGCTGAATAATATGTTGCCAAGCTTCTTGCTGAAAAGTAAAGGGGGATAGTTTTTTAGTAGCAAGCCATTTGCAAACTACTTTGTATCCTATTGTTTCTTGTAGCAATTGGGGTTTATAAATCAAAATGGTTGGAAAAATTATCTTTTAAGCGATTCACTTTCTCTAACACTTCCTCTGATAATAAGTTTTTATAGTTTTGAATTGCATTGCTAACAGTTTCATCGAATGCACCAATTATTTCTGCTGCAAGTATGCCCGCATTTTTAGCAGCATTTAATGCAACAGTGGCTACAGGCACTCCATTGGGCATTTGCAAGATGCTTAAAACACTATCCCAACCATCAATAGAATTGGAACTTTTAATAGGAACACCAATTACTGGTAATGTTGTAATGCTTGCCACCATACCCGGTAAATGAGCGGCACCCCCTGCACCAGCAATAATTACTTTAAGTCCACGAGCTTTTGCAGAAGTAGCATATTCTACCATTCTCAAAGGAGTTCTATGTGCAGAAACAACAGTCAATTCAAAGTTGATATTGAAATAAGTAAGTATGTCAGCGGCTGCTTGCATGATGTTTAAATCACTATCACTACCCATTATGATTCCTATAATTGGTGAATTCCCCATAATTGTTTCTATTAGTTTAATAATTAGTCAAAAAGAAAAAACCCTTGAAAGCTGTTTGCCAACAAGGGTTTGAAGTAGTAATTTTATATGGCGGAGAGCGAGGGATTCGAACCCCCGGACCTGTTACAGTCAACAGTTTTCAAGACTGCCGCAATCGACCACTCTGCCAGCTCTCCGTGTGCAAAATAAGGGGCTGAGGGTTAAACAGCCAAATAAAAAATAAAATTAGTTCAACCCAGATTTTACAATAGGATTTGTAGTGAGAGCCTTAAAGACAATATAGATAAGTGTTTGGGGTTGTTTTTTGGATGAAATAATATTGGAATATTTTAAACACCCTTTTAGGGAATCTGGGCTTCTCAAGTGCTTAGCTATGAAGTGTTTCTGGTTCGTAATAAAATTTCTATTGCAAAATCTGGGTTCGACTACATTTGCTGAAATAAAGCAAGTGAAGCATCTTTCAGCAGTCAATAAATTCTTTTGGAAATACCGTAATCGGTTCATTTTAGGTATCTTTTTCATTGTAATATCTAATTATTTTAGAATACTTAGTCCACAAGTTTCAGGATATATTGTTGATAAAGTAACTACAGAAATAAAAATTAAAAATGGGATTGCAACCAACCTTTCACATACCAAATACATAAAATACGATGCTTTAGTAAATTATTTGATCAATTGGGTAGAGGACAATCATTTATCATTTAAGAATATTATCGTATTAAGTGGCGTTAGCTTATTGGTATTGGCCATATTAGGAGGTTTCTTTATGTTTTTAATGCGGCAAACAATCATTGTGATGAGCCGCCACATAGAATACGACCAGAAAAACCAAGTTTTCCAACATTACCAAAGTTTAGATGCTAGCTTTTTCAAAAAGAACAGCACTGGAGATTTAATGAATAGAATCTCAGAAGATGTTAGTAGGGTTCGGATGTACACAGGGCCTGCTTTAATGTATGTGATAAATCTTACAGCTACTATCGGCTTTAGTGTTTCTTCAATGTGGAGAGAAAATTCTGAGCTTACAATCTATGTACTTACCCCATTGCCAATCTTAGCAATCGTAATTTATTTAGTAAATAGCTTAATCCACAAAAAAAGTGAAAAGATTCAAGGGTTGCTTTCCGCTTTAACTACCGATGCGCAAGAAAGCTATTCTGGCATAAGGGTAATAAAATCATTCGCACAAGAAAAAGCAATGCTTCGTTTCTTTGATGAAAAAAGTGAAGAATACAAAAAGAACGCAATTAGTCTATCTAAAATAGAAGCCATTTATTTCCCTGCAATGGCATTATTAATAGGCATAAGTACATTGCTAACAATCGCAATAGGTGGTTGGTATCATGCGTCAGGGCATTCGCCAGCAGTAAGTGCAGGAACCATTACAGAATTTGTGATTTATGTAAACTTGCTCACTTTTCCTGTAAGTGCTATAGGATGGACTGCTAGCATGATACAAAGGGCATCAGCTTCTCAAAAAAGGTTGAATGAATTTTTAGATTTGAAATCAGAGATTGTTGAAAGTACTAGTAGTATCACAAATGTCAATAAAGTAAAAGGGGATATCATATTCAAAGATTTGTCTTTTACGTATAGCAATACTGGAATTACTGCAATCAAGAACATCAATTTTACAATTAAAGAAGGAGAGAAAATATTGATTATTGGCAAAACGGGTAGCGGTAAATCAACTCTTGCGCTTCTATTGTTGCGCTTTTATAATCCTGATAATGGATTAATAACCATAGGAAATACGCCAATTACTGAAATGGCTATAAATAATCTAAGAAAAGAAATAAGTTATGTGCCACAAGACGTGTTTCTTTTTAGCGATACCATTTCAAATAATATATCATTTGGAATTGATGGAAAATCAACTGAAGAGGCAATAATACAAGCGGCAAAATTTGCAAGCATTCACAATGAAATCATGTCATTTGAAAACAAATATGAAACTATTGTAGGCGAAAGAGGACTTACGCTTAGTGGTGGTCAGAAACAAAGAATCTCCATTGCAAGGAGTTTAATGAAAAAACAAGAAATAGTCATTTTTGATGATTGTTTAAGTGCTGTAGATGCCAAAACAGAAAGTCAAATAGTAGAAAACCTGAATCAGTATTTGAATGATAAAACTTCTATTATTATCACCCACAGAATATTTTCAAGCTTTCAGTTTGATAAAATTGTTGTTTTAGAAGAAGGTGAAATAAAAGAACAAGGCACTCATGAACAATTGCTTCAACAAAATGGATATTATGCTGAATTGTATCAACTGCAAATGAGTCATAAAAGCGAAGAGATTATAAACGATATCCTTATATGATATTATTTGCAATGGACTAAGTGAGTGAATATAACTTGCCTATATATTTGTGAAGTTTATAAAACGTAAAATTATTTCTGTGGCGTACGATAATAAAAAGCGAAATAGATTTATTGCATACAGCAAAAGAGTAGATGCAGGAAGAAAAAGAAGTTATTTTTTTGATATTCGAGAAATGAGAAACGGAGATTTTTCCCTAATCATTACTGAAAATACTAGACGATTTGATGATAACAGTTTCGAAACCAACGAAATATTTGTTTTCCAAGAAGATATCAATAAGTTCACTAAAGCACTTGAAGAAGCTGTGGTACATTTAAAAACACAATTGTTGCCGCATTATGATTTTAGTAAATATGACAAGCCTCAAATAGCTAGTCATGTTACAGATTCCAATGAAGAAGTTAATTACAATAAATTAGACAGTAGAATTAGCGAGATAATGTCTAATAATAAAAATGATTTTGAGTTTAAACTAAGCAGTTCAAATAGAATTCCTCCAGATGAGGAAATTGATAAATGGTAGAAAGTGTCAAATTAATTTTAATAGAACGTTACCATCATACATTAATAATTATTAATAACTCCTACACAATTTATAATAATCATTTAGCTCATGTCTAAATTTACATTTGAAAACCAAACTGCATTTTATCAAGGAAAAGTAAGAGACGTTTATACTATAAATGATACTCTTTTAGTAATGGTAGCAAGCGATAGAATTTCTGCATTCGATGTAATTCTACCAAAGCCAATCCCCTATAAAGGACAAGTATTGAACGAGATAGCATCAAAAATGCTTGAAGCAACAAGAGATATTTGCCCTAATTGGCTTTTAAATGTTCCGGCTCCACACATATCTATAGGTAAACGCTGCACACCTTTTAAAATTGAAATGGTTGTAAGAGGTAATCTTACAGGGCACTCATGGCGAGTATATGCTCAAGGACTAAGGACACTATGCGGCGTTCATTTGGAAGAAGGACTTAAAGAAAACGATTATTTTAAAACACCAATAATTACTCCTACAACTAAAGCGGATGCAGGGCACGATGAAGATATTAGTAAAGAAGCAATTATAGCAAATAGCTTAGTTTCAGCACCAGAATGGGAAATACTATCAGATTATTCCCTACGTTTATTTGAAAGAGGAAGGAAATTAGCAAATGAAAGAGGCCTAATTCTCGCAGATACCAAATATGAGTTTGGGAAGATTGGTGATGAAATATACCTAATGGATGAAATTCATACACCTGATAGCTCGAGGTACTTTTATTTAGAAAATTTTGAAGACAACCAAAATAAAGGATTAAAGCAAAAACAATTAAGCAAAGAATTTGTGAGAGAATGGTTAATTGCTAACGATTTTATGGGGAAAGAAGGACAAACAATCCCTGAAATGTCTTCTGAATGGATTGATACAATTAGTAAAAGGTACATTGAACTGTATGAAAAAATAACTGGTGAATATTTTATACCAAAACCAATGGATAAAATGCAAGTAAAGAATGAAATAACACAAAATCTCAACAAATTACTCATTTCTAATATGAATTAATTTCAATATTGCTATAAAACATTCTCCAATTAGATATTTTCCCATAATTTTACCTCATCGTTAAAATTTATTTAAAATTTAAGGCAGCATTAGTTTAAAGAAACTAGTCTAAATCAACAAATTGAAAGAGTGCATGATTAAACATTTACCCATTTTATCTATATAAGAAGTTAATTTCTTACTCATTTTTGAATTATTTGGTGGTCATTGAGAAAAAGTAAATTGACTTCAGTTATTATTTTTTAATAAATAAAACATTTATATTCTGGAAACGGTAAATAAATCAGCAAACAACCTAAGTAATCTTAGGTCGATTATCTACGAAGGGAATTGGTATTCAAAGCGAAAAAAAATTATTAATGATTCAAAGAAAAAAACTTGTCTCATTGTAAATCCTGATGTACTTTCCAAACAACTTATCAAGAAGCCGCTTTTCAATAAGCAGTTCTCTTATAATTTTTGGAGTGGTCCTGTGGATATTAAACTTATCAATTACCTCAAAAAAAACGATTACGATTATATAGTAATTGATAAATGGGTTGGAGAAAAAATTCTCAACCAATTTATTGGGCTTGCCCAGTTTTATGATATTGCGACAAAGAAAATAATCAACATAGTGGAATTCTACGAAAAGACTACTTTTTGTTGCTCGATGGTACATTCAGAAACTAACGATACAGAAGCTGTTTCTTTAGTAGAACGTCCTTCTAGGAGAATGCTTTTCTTAAAAAGGTTCATGGATTTAGGGATAGTTATTTTCTTTTCTCCCATTGTATTAATTGTTATTTTAATAGCTTGTTTATTAACGAAACTCACTTCTAAAGGCCCTGCAATATTTAGCCAAAAGAGAATAGGTTTCAATGGTAAAGAGTTTGTTATTTTCAAAATTCGAACCATGATTTATAGTCCCGAAGGCTATCAAATTCATACAGTGAGGGGCGACAAAAGAATTACTCCACTAGGAAAATTATTTCGTAAAACAAAGATTGATGAATTGCCTCAGCTTTGGAATGTACTTAAAGGTGAAATGAGTTTAATTGGACCAAGACCAGAAAGAAATGATATTGTAGAGAAATTCTCTGAAGAAAATGTATTTTATTCACTTAGGCATGTTATTAAGCCAGGAATCACTGGTTGGGCTCAAGTAAATAATCCAACAGCAACACCCGAAGAAAATTTAGAGAAACTAGAATACGATTTATATTACATTAATCATCTATCAATAAAACTAGAATTACAGATTTTATTAAGAACTGTAGGTGTAATTTCTTCTTTGGAAAGCTTATAAATTAATTATAGTTCGGTAATCGTTTCTTTAAATTGTATTCCGTAGTTCTCTAGTTCTTTTAAAATTGGAGTGTATATATTTTCATCAATAGGTATTCTTAAACCTGATGAAAGTATCGTCTTATTCAATATAAGCTTTGCTGCTATTCCCAATGGAAGGCCAACTGTTTTTGCCATAGCAGTATGTATTTCATCCTCTCCTTCTAAAACCAATTCACTAACCAATTGATACTTCTTATTGCCTACTGAATATACAATTTCATGTTGCATTACAACTAAATCCTTATCACCTTGTGACAGTTTTAGCTTGTTTTCTAATACAATTAGCATAATATCTACAACGGCTAACCTCCCATTATTAATAAAAATATCATCATCTGCAAATAAAAAATCTATTTGCTTTTTAACAGCATCTGCTAATAAATCATACTCTCTTTTTAGATTTTGCTCATGAAGATGCTTCAATAAAAATCCATTGAAAGAAAGCTGGGTTGTATCGTAAAAAATATCTTCTTGGGTTAGTTTTAGTGCAATAATGCTACTCCATCCTTTACAAAAACTTGGATATCTAAGTGTGGTACGTTTAAATGTTCCTACATTAAGAATATTATAAGTTTCAATATAGCTGATGCTGTCTCTATTGGGATAGCTTTCCAAAATTCCAAACGAGCTTACTTGCACTTGTTCACTTGCATTAAAGATAGCTTGATAGTCAAGCTTTTTTATTTCATTGTTTTCTTTAAACAAAGCACCTGCTTTTCCTGCGTTTACTACATTCTTTGGATTCCAAGTGATTTTATATTCCCAAGGATTTGTAAGATACTTAGGTGCTATTAAACCTCCGCAATGAGAAATAAAACTTTGAATAGTAGCTTGTTGGTATTTTAGTAAATGAATTATTTTCATTGCACTTAAATGATCTATTCCAGGGTCTAAACCCAATTCATATAAGAATAAAATGCCCGCTTTTTCTATTTCTGGGGCAAGTAATTTTATTTTATCATCTAAATAGGAAGCAGTGAGCAAATGCTTTTTATAGAATAAACAAGAAGTAGCAATCAAGTAGTGTAAATCGGGCGGCATTAATGAAATAACCACATCTGCACGTTCAATTAATTTATTTCTTTCTAATTCATCAGATACTTCGACCGATGCTGTTTCAACTAGTGAATTTGGGTTTAATTTTATTTTAATAGATTGTTCGTCTGCATCTGCAATGATTATTGAATATGCTTTGTCAGATGCCAAAACATCTAAATATTCAATTAAGCAAGTAGCAGATTTGCCTGCACCAAAAAGCAATATCGTTTGAGGCATATAGTTTCATTTAATTGGTTAAAACAATATTCACAATTCTACTTGTGTATCGATAATCTTAATGGAAATTTATTGAAGGTTGACAATTAATATGCTTCCTTGTTTTTGTAAGAATTTGTTTTCTTATAAGTTGCGTATTTATTTCACCATCATTCTCCAAAACTGAGCAGCACTTGCTAAGAAAAAAATAACTCCAATTATTTTATTGAGTGTTTTATTGCTCACATTCAATTTTGTAATCAAATAATTTCCGCCATATATATAAACAAGCAATCCTGAAATTGTACCAATTCCTACACCAAATGTGAATATATTGTATTGAAGACTGCTTGGATGTAGTATTTTCCAATCGAGCATATACGTACTCCATAATAGCCAAAAAGGTATTTGCGCAGGATTCATTGCACTCATCATTAGTCCAAAAACAAAACGATTGATTTTATGGCTAAGTAGCACACTTTTCTTTTCTTCTTTATGTACATAAGCACTTCTTATACTTACAATACTCAACACTAAAAATAGAATAACCGTTGCCCATCCAATACCGTTAAAAATAGCTGGATGCTGGTACACCAAATCCATTCCTGATAAGGCAATGCGCAAATACAGCATTTCCACTATCGTAACTCCCCAAGTGTATTTTAATGCAGCTGAAAGCCCTTCGTGAATGCGAATTTGAGTTGCTGTAATGCTCATGGTACCCAATGGTAATTGCCCTAGAAAACTGATTAACCAACCACAAAATATCACCAACAGCAATGCGCCCATTCCTACAATTTTTCCCTTTTATTTATAGTATGCAATTAGCCATTGCAATGCAAGTTCATATCCTTTTAATCCCAATCCAATAATTGATCCTTTACAAACAGCCGATACATGAGAAATTTTTCTAAAATCTTCTCTAGCGTGTACATTGCTTATATGCACTTCTACCACTGGTATCGAAAATGCAGCAATACAATCGCCAATTGCAACCGAAGTATGGGTATATCCACCAGGATTTAATATAATACCATCATAAGATGAGTGAGCTGCAAACTGAATTTGGTTAATAATTTCTCCTTCTACATTACTTTGAGAATATGAAATTTCAATATGCTGGTAAGCGTTCTTTAATTGTTGATAATACTGTTCAAATGTTTGTGAACCATATATCGAAGGTTCCCTACTCCCCAATAAATTGAGGTTTGGACCGTTAATTATAGCTATTTTCATAGTTGCAATATTAATGCTATTTGTATCATAAATGCATTTGTTTGGTTCATAATATTGCTTATTGCAAATGGTGAAGCTTAAAAAAACTTCATTATTCTATTTAGATATTATGGAGGTGTATTTTATTAAAATTATAATGAAATTTTGATTTTTTTCCACTGAGAAATCATCTCTTACAACATAGAAAACATCTCTTACAATTGCGAAATTTTGTGAAACCTTGTATCTAAAAGGCGTTTCACTCTTACTGATACGATTTATATGCTTCCCGAAGATGGTTACATAGCCCCTTTGGGTATTTACACGCTCCCTTTTAGTACTTACATCCCTCCTTTTGGGTTTTACAAGCTCCCTTTTGGTGCTTACATGCTCCCTTTTGAATTTTACAAGCTCCCTTTTTGTTGTGCGAGCTCCCTATTTCTTGTGCAGACGCCCTTTTGGCATTTACATGCTCCCTTTTGCATTTTACATGCTCCCTTTTAGTTGTGCGAGTTCCCTTTTTGTTGTGCGGACTCCCTTTTGGCATTTACATGCTCCCTTTTGCATTTTACATGCTCCCTTTTAGTTGTGCGAGTTCCCTTTTTGTTGTGCGGACTCCCTTTTGATTTTGAAACTGCCCTATTGGCAGTTGAAATGGATTTGGCATTGAGGGAAGGGGTTTTTGTCTGAACCGCTGATTCAATTGATTTATATGATTCTTATGATTAAGGTTGTTTGGTTGTTTTATTTGATTTAATTATTATGAACAGGTATTTGTTATTTAAATGATTTAATCTGTGTTTCGGATGTTTTCTGTCTGAATCAGGATTTACAGGATTGGAGGATTAAGGGGATTTTTTAGAATATAGTTGCGATGCTATAGGGGAAATTCGTTTGGTAGGGAAGGGGATTTTGTCTGAATCAGGATTTGCGGGATTAGAGGATTGAGGGGATTTTTTGTCTGAACCGCTGATTCAATTGATTTATATGATTTTTATGATTATGGGTGTTTGGATGTTTTTTGTCTGAATCAGGATTTACGGGATTGGATGATTAAGGGGATTTTTTAGAATATAGTTGCGATGCTATAGGGGAAATTCGTTTGGTAGGGAAGGGGATTTTGTCTGAATCAGGATTTACGGGATTGGAGGATTAAGGGGATTTTTTAGAATATAGTTGCGATGCTATAGGGGAAATTCGTTTGGTAGGGAAGGGCAATCACATAGGATTGCCCCAACGGAGATTGGGTAACCACAAGGGTTTTCAAAATCAATAAACCTATTTAATAGGGCAACCGCAAGGGTTGCCCCTACGTGTGGGAATGGAATTGATGGTTTGGAAGGAAGGTTGCCTGAATGGTGGGAGCATTAATAAATAGACTAATTTATATTGTGGTTAGCAATCGAACTTATATTTGGAAGGTAATTTAAAAATAGAATAATTAAACATGTTTGAACAAACATTTAAGAATATTGACGACATCTTGTACAAGGATGCTGGGGCAGATAGCGAACTAGATTATATAGAACAAACAAGCTGGGTTTTGTTCTTGCGTTACCTTGACCAATTGGAAAGCGAAAAAGCCGATGATGCTGCATTACAAGGAAAAGACTACCAATACATTGTAGATGAACAATACCGTTGGCCAAATTGGGCGATGCCTAAAACAGCAGATGGCAAGCTAGACCACCATAAAGCCATGACTGGGCCAGACTTGGTGCAGTTTGTGGATCATCAATTGTTTCCTTATTTGGCTGGTTTTAAGGCAAAGTCTATTGACAACCCTAAGAGTATTGAATATAAGATTGGCGAAATTTTTAGCGAGCTGAACAACAAAATAAAAAGCGGCTATAATCTTCGTGAGATTATTGAAATGACGGATGCACTGCCTTTTGGTAGTAGCAATGACAAGCACGAACTGAGCCATCTGTATGAAACCAAGATTAAAAACATGGGCAATGCTGGCCGCAATGGTGGGCAGTATTATACACCACGACCTTTGATTCGTGCCATGATTGAAGTGGTGAACCCACAAGTTGGAGAGAAAATTTATGATGCGGCTTGTGGTAGTGCGGGCTTCTTGTGCGAGGCTTATGCTTATATGTATGAGCGCATGGAAAAAACCACTACCAACTTGAAGACCTTGCAGGAAAATACCTTATACGGCAAAGAGAAAAAGAACTTGGCGTATATAATTGGGGTAATGAACATGATTTTGCATGGCATAGAAGCGCCTAACATTGTCCATACCAATACGCTTACTGAAAACATTAGAGATATTCAGGAGAGGGACCGCTACCATGTGATACTGGCCAACCCACCTTTTGGTGGTAAAGAACGCCCCGAGGTGCAGCAGAATTTTGATATTAAAACCAGCGAAACGGCTTCTTTATTTCTACAGCATTTTATTAAAAGCTTGAAAGCGGGCGGCCGGGCTGCAATAGTTATTAAAAATACTTTTTTGAGCAATACGGATAATGCCTCTGTGGCCCTACGCAAGCATTTGCTGGAAAGCTGCCAACTGCACACGGTGCTAGATATGCCAGGCGGTACGTTTTTAGGGGCGGGTGTAAAAACGGTGGTTTTGTTTTTTACCAAGGGCGAGCCTACCAAACAGGTGTGGTATTACCAGTTTGACCCAGGGCGTAGCATGGGCAAATTAAGTGCGCTGAACGATGCAGACTTGCAGGAATTTGTACAACTACAGGCTACCAAACCAGAAAGCGAAAAAAGCTGGATGCTGCGTTTGGAAAACCTTGGCGATAGCTATGACCTTAGCGTGAAAAACCCGAACAAGAAAGAGGAAGCACCGTTGCGCACACCCGAAGAAATATTGGCTGAGATGAAAGCCTTGGATGAAGAAAGTGCTTTGATAATGGAAAATTTACAATCAATACTTTCATGAAATATCCACGTAAACTATCTGCTGGTGCAAACAATACGGTTATAGTATTGAGCGAAACGGAGGTGGGCAAATTGTATGTAAACGATACTCGAAGCGACATTGGGAGTGAAGCTGAAAAAATGCAATTTGCCAATGCCATCAATAGCCTTGTTGCAAAATTTGTTCGTTTAGATTTTGATGAAACGCTACAAGCCGAAATATTGGTGATGGAAAGGATTTACCCAATCGACTATCGAGCCTATGAAGTGGAGATTCGCCAACTTTGGTTAGAGGTGTTTAAAGATGAATTGAGGCAATTGCACAAAGCCGGTTTTGTGCACCGCGATTTAAAACGCCCTTCCAATATTAGTGGATTGGCTTTCGACAATATTTTGCTTACCCAAAGCGGACTTAGGTTGATAGATGTAGGCATATCTGCTTTACAAATCCAGGTAGGCAATACTATATTTGAAAAATATTTAGCCATAGAAGAGAAAGAAATAGCCGAATTTGAGGACTATTTTTTAAACAGATAAGTTATGAAAGAAGGTTGGGAGGTGAAGAAGTTGGGGGAGATTTGTGGGTTTGTACGTGGACCATTTGGAGGTAGTTTGAAGAAGAATATTTTTAAGACTGAAGGTTACGCAGTCTACGAACAGCAGCACGCCATTTACGACCAATTTGATGACATAAGATATTTCATTGATGAAAATAAATTCAATGAAATGAAACGCTTCGAATTAAATTCAGGTGATTTAATTATGAGCTGTTCTGGAACGATGGGTAAAATTGCAATAGTCCCCAAAAACATACAAAAAGGAATAATAAATCAAGCACTACTGAAACTTGCGCCATCCAAAAATATATCAACAGTATTTTTAAAACTTTGGATGCAGAGTGAAAGTTTTCAGGATAGTTTGAAGAAGTATTCAGGTGGTGCAGCAATTCAAAATGTAGCCTCTGTTGCGATTTTAAAACAAATCGAAATCCCCTTACCACCTATTGCCGAGCAACAACGCATTGTAGCCATATTAGATGAAGCCTTTGCTGCCATAGAGCAAGTAAAAACCAATGCGGAACAAAATCTTAAAAATGCTAAGGCATTGTTTGAGAGTTATTTGCAGGGGGTGTTTGAGAATAAGGGTGAAGGATGGGAAGAAACAGTTTTAAAAGAAATTACCACAAAAATTGGTAGTGGGTCTACACCAAAAGGTGGTAATGAAAGCTACAAAAAAGAAGGTGTTTCTTTGGTGAGAAGTATGAACGTCCACGATTTTTCATTTAGAGAAAAAAATCTTGCTTTCATAGATGACCAACAAGCAAAAGAATTAAAAAACGTTACAATTGAAGAGAATGATGTTTTGCTAAATATTACTGGTGCTTCAGTTGCAAGATGTTGTGTTATTCCTAAAAAATATCTACCAGCTAGAGTAAATCAGCATGTTTCAATTATTAGACCCAAAAAAGAAATAGTAGATTCAATATTTTTAAATCTATTGCTTACATCAAAGCCTTACAAAGACCGACTGTTATTTACAGGTGAACAAGGAGCAACTAGACAAGCGATTACTAAGGCTCAAATTGAATCATTTAATATATCAATACCACCCCTCAAAACCCAACAAACCATCGTTCACAAACTCGATGCATTGCGTGCCGAAACACAAAGGCTAGAGGCGATATATCAGCAAAAAATAACCCATTTAGAAGAATTGAAAAAGAGTATTTTGGGGAAGGCGTTTAGGGGGGAATTGTAAAATTGTAGGGGCAACCCTTGCGGTTGCCCAATACGCGGTTGCAGAAAATGTGGTTGCAAAATATGATGTTTATATTGAATTGGCGGGTATAAAACCCGTTTTCACAATTATTGTTTTATAGGGCGGGGGTAAACCCCGCCCTATAAATATGAAAATGATGGGCGGGGGTGAAGAATGGTCGGGGGTACGAAATGGGCGGGGGTTTCATAATGGGCGGTGGTGAACCCCGCCCCTACGGTGGCGAACCCCGCCCCTACGGTGGCGAACCCCGCCCCTACGGTGGCGATATTCATAATTTATGATTTATAGGGGGTATTGGGATTTACAATTGTGGATAATGATATTTTATGATATTTGGCGGGGTGAACCACGTATTTACGAATGAAATTATACCATGAACAATTATAATCCTAATATACATCATCGCAGGTCGGTGCGATTAAAAGGCTACGATTATTCGCAGGCGGGTTTGTATTTTATAACCATTTGTTGCGATGAACGTAAATGTAGGTTTGGTTTTATTGAAAATTATGAAATGGTGTTGAATGAATTTGGAACGGTTGCATACAATGAATGGATAAAATTGCCCCAACGATTTCCAAATGTTGAATTGGATTTTTTTCAAATAATGCCCAACCATTTACACGGAATAATTGCATTACAAAACGTAGGGGCGGGGTTCACCCCCACCCAAAATGATATTGTTCAAAATGATATTGTTCAAAATGATATTGTTCAAAAAGGTGCCGACCAAAATGGGGATGTTCAAAATGAAACCGTTCAAAAAGACACCACCAAAAATGTCGATGTTCAAAATGTGAATGTTCAAAATGAAACCGCCCAAAATGGGGATGTTCGAAATGGGGATTCAACAAAAAATGCAATCGTTCTAAATGATAATGTTCAAAATGGTGGTACGGGCTTGAACGATTTCGTTCAAAAAAATGCCGTTTTGAACGATACCGTTCAAAATGATACCATCCAAAACGGTGATACCGTTTTGGATGGTGATAGCAGGGCGGGGGTGAACAGGGCGGGGGTGAACAGGGCGGGGGTGAACCCCGCCCCTACGGCGACGATTGGCAATATTGTGGGTGCATACAAATCTTTGGTAACAAATGCGTGTATTGATATTTGTAATTCACAAAATATACGATTGGGTAAATTATGGCAACGGAATTATTACGAACATATTATTCGCAATGAACAATCCTATCATACCATTGCAAATTATATTATTAATAATCCTGCAAAATGGCATGAGGATACATTCTATACTATATGAACGAAACAGAAACAAGAGCATCGTATATTGATTCTGCATTAAAAGCAGCAGGTTGGGGCATTGTAGACGGCAGTCGCATTCGCATGGAGTTTCCAATCAATAAAGGTCGTTTAATAGGTCATGGTCAGCGAAGCAAACCCGATAAGGCAGATTATGTATTGCAATATAGAAACAGAAACCTTGCAGTAATTGAAGCAAAGGCAAAAGATAAATACTACACAGATGGCGTTGGGCAAGCCAAAGACTATGCAGGAAAATTGCAGGTTCGGTTTACCTATAGCACAAACGGGTTAAAGATTTATAAAATTGATATGACAGAAGGGCAAGAAGGAGATGTAACTTCTTATCCGACACCAGACGAATTGTGGGACATGACTTTTGGAAAACAAAACAAACTCCAACCACTTTCAGCCGTTTGGCGTGACAAATTACTTTCTGTTCCATTTGAGGACAGAGGCGGAACATGGCAACCACGATATTATCAAGAAAATGCTATTACCAAAGTTTTGGAAGCCGTTGCTAATGACCAACAACGCATTTTATTAACCCTTGCCACAGGAACAGGAAAAACGGCAATCGCTTTTCAAATTGCATGGAAACTGTTTCAGGCAAAATGGAACATCAACAAAGACGGACAACGAAGCCCAAGAATTTTATTCTTAGCAGACAGAAATATTTTGGCAGACCAGGCATTCAATGCTTTTTCAGTTTTTGAAGAAGATGCTTTGGTTCGTATCAATCCAAGCGACATCAAGAAAAAAGGCAGAGTTCCGAAAAACGGAAGTGTGTTTTTTACCATTTTCCAAACCTTTATGAGTGGGCGAAATGATACGCCCTACTTTGGAGAATATCCGAATGACTTTTTTGATTTTATAATTATTGACGAGTGTCACCGTGGTGGAGCAAATGATGAAAGCAGTTGGAGAGCCATTATGGATTATTTTAAACCAGCCGTTCAGTTAGGTTTGACAGCAACGCCAAAGCGTACAATTAACGCAGACACTTATGATTATTTCGGTGAACCAGTTTATGTTTATTCATTAAAGGAAGGTATAAATGATGGGTTCTTAACGCCTTTCAAAGTCAAGCAAATTGACACTACAATTGATGAGTATTTATTTACTTCGGATGATACGGTTTTAGAAGGGGAAATTGAGGAAGGCAAACGCTACACCGAAGCGGAAATGAACCGCATAATTGAGATAAAAGAAAGAGAAGAATATAGAGTGAAAATATTCATGAGCCTCATAAACCAAAGCGAAAAGACGTTGGTTTTTTGTGCTACTCAATTACATGCTTTAGCAATCCGAGATTTAATCAATCAACATGCAGCATCGAAGAGTCCAAATTATTGTCATAGAGTAACAGCAGATGATGGAAAAATTGGAGAGCAACATTTAAGAGATTTTCAAGACAATGAAAAAAGCATCCCTACTATTCTGACAACTTCACAGAAGTTAAGCACTGGTGTAGATGCACCAGAGGTGAGAAACATAGTGTTGCTCCGTCCTGTAAACTCAATGATTGAGTTTAAACAAATATTTGGAAGGGGAACACGTTTGTTTGATGGAAAAGATTATTTTACCATATACGACTTTGTAAAAGCACATCACCATTTCAGCGACTCCGAATGGGATGGAGACCCCGAAGAACCAGTGACACCTTTACCACCCTCTATCAAAGAGCCTTGTATGACTTGTGGTCAGGTATCATGCATCTGCATGAAAGAACCTGAAGACCCATGCCCTGTTTGCGGTTATGAAAATTGTCGTTGTGAAACTCCACCAAGAAGAATGGTGAAGGTAAAAATGGCAGATGGAAAAGTGCGACAGTTTCAGAATATGGTAAGTACTTCATTTTGGAGTCCTGATGGGAGACCAATTTCAGCGGAAGAATTTTTACGTTCTCTATTTGGCTCATTGCCAGAATTGTTTAAAAGTGAAGATGAATTACAAATTATTTGGAGCAAACCCGATACAAGAAAAAAATTGTTGGAAGAGTTGACTGAAAAAGGATTTGCTAAACAACAATTGAGAGAGTTTCAAAAAATATTAAACGCTGAAAACAGCGATTTGTATGATGTTTTAGCATACATAGCTTTTCATTCAGACATTTTAGAAAGAACTGATAGAGCCAACAAGGCGAAAATTCATTTAGTAAATTATGACCCAAAACAACAAGAGTTTTTAAACTTCGTTTTGAGTCAGTATGTAAAACAAGGGGTAGAAGAACTGGATGACACTAAAATTGGAGATTTGTTGATATTGAAATATCACGCCATTGCAGATGCTAAAAAAGCACTTGGCGACATTCCAACAATTAGAAAAACATTTATAGGTTTTCAAACTTATTTGTATGACAAAAGAATTGGAGCTACTGGATAAAGATTAAACCTCAATTGTCTATATTCCCTTTAAGTTTCTTACTTCAAATCCTTTTGCAAAATCTGGGTTAAAAAGAATTTGAATCTAAATAGGTAAGAACGTTGTAACAAGTGCAATTGCTTACAGCTTTTTGCTCCTAAAAAAATTAAAATAATCCTTAGACCCAATAGCTCTATATCATTTTAAAGGCATAAAACGCGTTTTTTACCCGTATATACTTGCCAGGTGCATCATTTTTAAAGGATTAACACAAAATTAACAGCCTGTTTTGTGTTAGATATTTATACGCCTACTATTTTTGAAAAAAATTATTTATCATGAATGCTAGACAACAATCTAAGTACAACATGGTAGGTGTAGGCATACAATACACCGGAGACCATGCAGGAGAATTTAAAGATTACAAACCTATGGTAGCCGCAGTAGATTTACTGAAGCAACATCAAACTAAGTGGCATGGGTTGATTTTATTGGAAGGTCAATACTCAGTTGATGGTATTGCAGATGAGAAAACCGAGCTGAAAAGAGAAATGGCTGATTATTGGGGTGGGCTTGCTTTAACGGCTTCGGGTTATGCTAATTTTATAAACAAAAAGGAATTGATTGCTAGTTGGAATTACACCAAGAGCAGCATTTTCTGGATGAACGAAACAGACGCTATAACTACCTGCGAAAATTTGTTTACTTCTATTACCAATGAGCTTGCAAACTTGGTTGATTATCAAATAACTTCTGCTTTGCTTGATGCTGGAAAGGTGAAGACTGAAAATTATAAAAAATATTCTGGTAAGATTGGTTCCAAAACGAGTAGTAGGTCTGCCATTAAAGATGAGATTGCTGAACACATAAGAGAGAAAATAACTCCTATAATTAATTCTATTAAAACACTTGCTAAGGGGCATTATTTTGATGAGTATCCAACTTTTCAAAAAGGTATTGCCAATGCATTGAAAATTCATGACTTGCCTAGTCATAGTACTGAATTGAGTGTAAAATTTTATGAACCTGATAGAGTAACTCCTATTGCAAATGTGAAATTATCACTTGTAGGAAGTGACAAATTTGGCATGAGCGATGTAACTGGGTTGGCTTCTGTAATTGAATTTGCTGGTGGTAAAAACATTGCATTTTTAGTAGAGCATCCTGATTATGAAACAGTAACTATTCATGAAACCATTAAACAAGGTAAAAGCGAACATTTGGTTTTAGAATTGAAACCTAAGGCTGCAAATTCATAGAGGTATAAAATATTAGATTAAAAAGGGAGGTCTTTGCTTGGTGCAGAGACTTCCCTTTTTTTGTATATTATTTCTTCCAAAAAAAACCAAACACTTATTTAAATTGCCTTGAGGGTCTCATTACAAATATTATTGCAACATCTGGGTTTTAGCTAAACATCTCTGCGCTTATTAAGGGACTAGCCAAGAAATATCTTAAAACTTAAAACTTACAACCTAGAACCCACCAACCTGCAACCCACAATCCCCTTATTTGCAACAATCAACCTATTAAAAAGGAAAGAGTGTAATAGGTATCCGTATCCTTCTTTTATATTGCAGCCTTTCTCTTTTAAATTATTTTAATCTAACGATGAATCAAGTGTTGTTTCGCCAAAATAGTACACTTCGTGTGCTTTGTCTCGCTCTCTTTTTTTCCATTTCCACCATTTCCTTTGCACAAACAAGGCAATACTACCAAGAACCCACATGGAAAACCCGTTGTGTAATGCCTTACAACGATGTGATTAAAAATGATTTCTGGCCTAAATCGCCCGAGGTAAATATCAAGTATGATGATGTAGGCTTTGCAAAGGAAAGACTGTCGGAAGTGCCTGCACCTGGGGTGTATCCTCGTGTGGTACTTACCCCAAAAGATGTAGAATACATCCGTGCTAAAGTGGCTTTGGGAGAAAAAGCCCCTATTGCATTTCGCAGTATGTGGCAACGGGTAAGCAATAGCAAGAGTGCTTTTTATGCTTTAGTTACTAAAGACAATGCCTTGGGTAAAAGCCTTGCCAATCAATTGGTAGAGAAAATTAAGAGCCTCGACCCTAAAATAACTGAGATGGATACCCATCCTGATAGGGATAATCTTTGGGCAGTGGAGCGTTCTATTGTTGCTTCTGGCAACCCTGACCCACCTACAGAAATCTATGAATTACTGGATTACGATTACCTGCACGATTGGATGACCCCCGAAGAGCAAGAAATGGCGAGAAACACCATTGCAAGGTTGTGCCATAAAAGGGTATCTAATTTCTTGTCAGAACCCGACCACCACATGATTAACAACCATAAAGGGTTTGGCATGGAATACATTCGATTGATGCTGTTGATAGAAGGGCAAAAAGGATTTGACCAACAACTCTTTGATGCAGCTTGCCATAAGGTAGATGCCATGCTCAGTTGGTACTTAGATAAAGATGGCATGTGCTTCGAGTCCATCAAGGGCTGGTTAAATATTTCTGCTTTCACGGCTGCGGGTTTAAGAAAACGCAATATTTTAATGCACGACCACCTTCGTTCCAAGATTCGCTTTTTTCAAGCAGCTATTCGTTGGGAAGATGGTGTTTGGCATATTCGTGACGAAATGCGCGCCTCTGCCTTCCATGTTATTTGGATGATGCATTACTACCATCCAAAAGACGAAGGAATTGATATGTTGTATCAATCTACGTTCACTAGCCATCCTTTTTTAACCGACCCCAATGCCAAATGGCCCAACCCCGTAGGTATTTGTAATGAACTCTTGTTGCTCTATGCCGATGAAGGTATAACAGACAAAAACGGCAAAACCATCGACTGGACTATCCAAGAGAATATTGACCGCTTGCAGCTTCCAGCCACTTGGCAGGATAGTATGCGTGGCTATGTGGATGTGCGCAATAGTTGGAAAAAGGAAGATTTGCATGTGGGCTTTGTGTGCAAACAAGACTTTTTTTATGGTGGTCATGAAGGCTCTGAAAACAATCGCTTAACCCTTTGGAAAGATGGCGTGAACTGGGTGCAAGACAACAATATGTTGGCAACCAAAGCCACTTTTCTGCAAAACATGCTTACGGTAGATGGTAAAGGATGTCATTGGCCTCCTGCACCGGGTACCTGGTTGGGGGTGCAAGAAACAGCTAAAGGATTGGTAGCTGTGGGTGATGGAAAAAATGGATTCTCCTATTATAAGAGTATGCAAGTGCATCCTTTGGCTTTTGCCTCTGGCAAAATCCCTTACTATGCCCCATTTACGGAAGGCAATTTTGATTTAGATAGAAACATTCAAGTGGCATTTCATCCCGGAACGGTAAAATGGAACGACGGATTTGCCCATACCGATTATGGCCCATGGAGTGGCGAAACAAGGTTGGTGGAAGGGTATCGCCCATGGAATGTGATGGAAAAAGCCTACAGAACGGTGCATGTAGCCAAGGGTAATAATCCTTATGTTTTGGTGATTGATGATGCCAAAAAAGACAATCAATTGCACCAGTTTAATTGGAATATTTCCGTGCCAGTGGATGCAGAATTGGCGGATGTAAGTACCCCCGAAGTGCAATTTCAAAACACCGAACCATCCGATAACAGAATGGACGACATCTTATTAATGAAAGGAAATGCCCCAAAAGATGCTAAAACAGGCAAACCTATTTTGAAAAAGGGCGATCCTTTGTGTTTAATAAGAGTGCTTTGGCGCAAAACCGATTATGGGTTTCCCGTACCTAAGCTAGAGAAATTTGAAGGGTACAGTTTGGTTACCATTCCAGCCCATGCGGTTTCGCCAGAATACAGGGTGCTTATTTATCCGTATAAATATGGAGAAGAAGTGCCTAAAACCACTTGGAACAGAGATAGAACGCAGTTAACGGTAGAGTTTAAGGGGCAAAAAGATGTGTACCAATTCAAAGAAACCGATGGTGGTCGCACAGTATTTACTATGGAAAGAGGAGGTACTCAGGTATTGGCGAGTATTGCAAAACCAGCAAGACCCAACTTATTGGTAAGAGGAGAGGTGTTTAATCAAAATGATTTACGCTATACCCGCCAAGCCGATAAAGCACCTACTTATAAAATTGCGGATAGCATATCCGTTCAATTGGTGCGTGTGGCAGCACCTGCTGTGATAAGATACACACTTGACGGTAGCGAACCCACTGCGTATTCTACCATGTATGAAAGGGATATTGTATTGCATCGTTCTTGCACCTTAAAAGCAAAAGTATTTGACCCTACCTGGAAAGTGGGGGCGCAGGAAAGTGAAACACAAGTGGCTTATTTTATTTCCATCAATCCGCCTAAAGGTGTAGAAACTGCTCCGGCGGGTAGTAACCAAGGGTTGTTGTCGAGGGTATATGAAATTAATACCAAAATGTACAACAACAAAGGTTTTTTTGAAGCCAATAAAGTGATGATGCCCGACTTGAGCAAAGAAAAGGCAGTACTAACAACGGCTGTTAAAGGCTTTGAATTGCCCATCGTAACCCCTCAGCAACCATTGGAACAACAGACCAAAGGATTTTACCAATGGAATGGTTGGTTTTATGCCAAGGCAAAAGGGGTGTATCAGTTTGATGTGTATTCCACAGGCCCCGTACTGTTTGAAATAGGTGCACAGTCGGTAATTGAATCCTTAGGAATCTATCACCAAAACTTGAATCATCGCAAAGGGGAAGCCGTGCTTGATAAAGGATGGCACAGCTTTCATTTAGATGTTTGCGACCCATTATTTTGGAATATAAATAGTCTAGACCCAATGCCTTTTGCGGTTGGTTATTCCATTAATGGTAGCGAAGTGGCAGCCGTAAACCCTACAGAATTAAGGTATGCAACACCCAGTAGTCAAGCCTTGCGAATTGATACTAGTGTAAAAACATTGGCTGCATTAACCAATATTCCATTATTGGAAACAGGCATGGACGTAAATGTGTATGACAGAACAGGCAAAAGAAGGGAACCCGATTTCCTAGACATTGATGCCGAAACTCCCATCCATAGCGAGCGCACCCAGCTATTGGAAGCAACTAGTAGCCGCATTACCGTGAGGGTATATAATGGATACATTTATGCACCAATAACAGGGATGTATCATTTTCAATTACCACTAAGAAATGGAGAGTCAGGGCCATTAGGTGCATTGCAAGCCAGTTGCCAAAACCAAGTGCGGATTGACGAAACCATTATTGGACAAAGAGGGGTGTATGGTCGTTATTTCACGGGCAAAGTCAATTTACAAGCAGGATGGCATACCCTTTCCTTGCGCTTTGGGCCAAGCGACCCAAGTTGTAAAGTGGTCTATCCCGATGGTCAAACAGTAGCCTTAAACGGAGACAATATTTCCCGTCCATCCTTGGTATCTATCTTACCTAACGGGAAACCAACTACGCAATTGGTGTATGAATTATATGGCCCCGTGCCATTTACCTTGTCATTGCCTAATAACCAAAAAGCAGAAATAAGGTACACCCTCGATGGTAAAGAGCCAACCAATAGTTCTACCGTATATAATGGTACATTTTCGGTGAACAAATCTTGCACAATCAAGGCAACGATGTTTAGCAATGGCAAAGCCTTGAGCTTACCCGCTATTATGGAATGTAAATTAGTAACCATTCCAGAGCAAGGAACTTTAGGTAAAATGGATTTTACCAAATGGGATGGAAACATTGGCACTTACGATATGGGCGGCAGGTACAAAATGTGGATTGGGCCTGGTTCAACAGTAGGCGCAGGTATGCACCAAAACAAAGCACTCTCCATGCAAACTGCCGAAACAAGTGCAATGGCATTGGTAGATGTAAACGTATCGAGGGGTAGTGTAAAAGCTGGGTTCAAGCTCTACGATATCCGCATGAGAGAAAATGCCCTCACCGTAGCATTGTGGTTTAAAACCAATGAAAAAACTGGTAAGCTATTTAGCAAAGAAGGATACAATGCCTTTGGAAAAAGTTATAAAACTCTTTCCTGTTCTATAAATAATGGCACTTTGATGGCTAATCCGAATAGATTAAACAGCGGTGCTGCAAAAGTGGCAACCGGCGAATGGCAGTTTGTGGTATTGTCAGCCGATGAAAATGCGATGGCATTATACCTAAATGGTGTACAAGTGGCCACAGCCTCAGGTACCAAAGAAATAACCACAGATGCTTTTGATTTTTTTGTAGGTCATCCTGCTTTAATGGATAACATTCAATTGTTTGACCGTTCTCTCAATGCCGATGAGGTAAAAAGATTGTATGAGTTTGGGAAGAAATAGAAAGATTAATTGAAAATTCAAAAGCTTAGAACCAGATAGGTTCGGAGCTTTATTAAATTGATAATTCAGTAATTTTAACTATTAGAAGCGCTTTTTCATTGAATTTAAACGTTTTCGCTCTTTTTATATTGCCACCTGCCTAATTAGCTTAAAAAATACTTCCCTATATTGCAGCGCTGATTTTAGCATAAAAAATATTTGTTTACTTAAACGTTTTGGTTATGAAAAAAATTTCTACACTTTTCATTGCTTTCGGCGGATTTTTATTTGCCCAAGCACAACAACCATTTACCCCAGGTAATTTGGTAATTTACAAAGTAGGTACTGGAACAGGTACCTTATCTAACAAAGCAACTCCTTTCTTTTTGGAAGAACGCTCTACATCAGGTGCAGTTGTTCAATCTATTGCATTGCCACCAAATGATGCTGCAAAAACAGGTAGCAACAAAGTAATAACTGCTAGTGGTACAGCAACTAGTGAAGGATTGATTACCCGTTCTGAAAACGGTTTGTATCTAGTATTTACAGGTTATAATGCATCAATTGATACTGCTACATCTTCTGTTACTGGTAATAATGACACCCTAGTTGGACGTATGGTAGGTCGTGTAGATGCTTTGGGGGCTATCAACACCACTACAGTTTTACGTGATGTGGCTAATAAAAATAATATTAGATCTGCAGCTTCACAAGACGGAAATAGTTTCTGGGTGGGTTCTGCAGTAGGTGGTGTTAGATATGCTTTATTAGGAGCAGATACTTCTACTTCGATTGCAGCTACTCCAGCAAATGCAAGAGGGTTAACAATTTATGGAGGACAATTGTATGCTTCAACAGCTTCAGTCGCAGGTGGAAGAAGAACCTCTATTTATAGCATAGGTAACGGATTACCAACTGCAAAAGCTGGTTACAAACGTTCTAGTGGAGTTGATACTATCTATCGTTCAATAACTAAAGCGACTACTTTAAGTCCTTATCAATTTACTATTTTAAGTTTACCTAGTGGAATGGTAATGTATGTTGCTGATGCGGGTGCAGATACAGTTGTTGGTCATGGTATTCAAAAATATTCTTTAGTTGATACAGCATGGGTATATAATGGTGCTATTGCAACTCCTGCTCCTAAAAATAGTGAAGTGCTTACTGGTTTAGTTGCTTCTGCAAATGGAAACAATGTTAGCTTATACGGAACAACATCTAAGAATCTAATTTTTGTAAATGATGTAACTGGGTATAATGCTACACCAACTGCGACTTATAATATTTTGGATACTGCAAAGAAAAACACAGTTTTTAGAGGTTTGGCTTTTGCTCCAGTTGTTACTCCATTATTGCCTATTTCTTTCAGAGCTAATTTAAGTGCTGCTCTAGTAAGTAGCAATGCAAAACTTACTTGGGCTACAGGGATTGAATCAAATACAAAAAGCTTTGTAATTGAAAAAAGTGCTGATGCGAAAACTTTCACAGAAATTACTACTATTGCTGCAAAAGGAAAAGCTTCTGAATACGTTTATACAGACCCAACTAAAATTGAAACTATTCAATACTACCGTTTAAGAATTTTGGATAATGAAGGCAATGGTAAATTCAGCCAAGTTGTTTTGGTAAATCCTTTATTAAAAAATGCTGGTCTATCTATTTACCCTAATCCAGTTGCAAATACAACTACTTTATCACATAGTCAAGCAAAACAAGGTGCAACTTTAAAAATTACTTCTATTGATGGTAAAGTATTATCAACTTACAATGTTCAAACTGGTGCTACTCAAACGAGCATTGATGTAAGCCATTTTGAAAAAGCAAGTTACCTAGTTACTTTCCAAAATAATGGCGCTTTATCAACAGCTAAATTTGTTAAATAATTAGTTGATTCATTTTAAATATTTATTTATGAAAAGGTTGCCTCAAAAAGGCAACCTTTTTTATTTGCATATAACATGGGAATCTATAACATTTATCAAATACAGATTATGCAATAGGATTTTATCACAAACCTAAAGCACTTATCTATATTCACTTTTAGACTTTAACAATAAATGTTATTGCATAAAAGGGTTGAAATTTGTTCTATTGCCTAATTATTTTACTGTACTTGAATTTAGAATACTGATCTTTTAATAATTGACACTAATTTGTAAGTAAGCATGAAAAACACCGTAAGCGGTGTTAATGGGTTCTTAAAATAATCATGAATCTTGAAAGTTTAAAATTATAATAAATGAAAAAAGTACTGTTTACGTTAGCATTTGGGTTGGTAATGATGGTTTCCTTTGCCCAAAAAAGTTCAATAGTGTATTCTGATGGATTAAAAGTGGGGGATGTGGCACCCAATTTCAAAGCAGTTGATAATGCTGGGAAAAACTTTTCACTAAAAAAAGAATTGAAAAAAGGGGACGTGGTGATTATTTTCTATAGAGGACAATGGTGTCCATTCTGTAATAAGGAATTGAGTAATATGAACGATTCGCTTTCTTTGATTATGGCTAAAGGGGCAACGGTAGTAGCAGTATCCCCAGAAACCGAAGAAAATGTTTTGAAAACTGTAGATAAAACGAAAGCAACTTATTCTGTAATTAGCGATAAAGATTTGGCTATACTAAAAGCATATAAGGTGAATTTTGCGGTAGATGCCCAAACAATAGAAAAGTATAAGAAATATAAAATTGATTTTTCTTTAGCTAATGGCAGCAATGGGGTAAATCTTCCTGTGCCTGCAACATATATTATTGGTAAGAATGGCAAGGTGAAATATGTATTCTTTAATCCAGACTATAAAGTGCGTGCATCTGTTAAGGATATATTAGACAATTTATAGGGGAATGAAGATTACCAATTAATCTTAGGTTTCAGATGTAATGAACCACATAGTCACATAGACACATAGGTATATGAGGTAATCAATTAATTTTTCAGTTACTACTCACCATATAAATTATTGACCACATAGGCACATAGAAAATCAGAAATAATGAATTATAAAAGACAAGATAGAACATATAGAAATGCAAATTTTAATATTAATTCAATATTGTTAATGAATAAAACAGATAATAATAGGTAGTTATTTATAAAAAGAACAGATAACTATGTGTCTATATGCCTATGTGGTGAGTAGTAATATTTTTCATTATTAATAAAACTTAAATCAAAAAATGAAGATTCATTTATAATAATGATTTTTATGATTTGAGGAATCTTTTCTATGTATTCTATCTTACCTTTTTTATATAGTCTATGTGTCTATGTGCCTATGTGGTAGTTAAAAATATATGTGGTGAGCAGTAACAAATATTCTACTAATTCCGAGCTTAAACATCAATCCAAAACTATTTCAACTAACATTGCGCTTTCTATATGAAAGTATTATGGCAAAAAATAAGAAGGAAGCTGCATTGGGATTTATTTTTATAACCTTACTAATTGATATTATTGGTTTTGGTATCATCATTCCCATTCTACCACAACTAATTCAAGGGCTGATTCATGGTACATTGAGTGATGCATCGCGTTATGGAGGTTTGCTTATTTTCGCGTATTCATTTATGCAGTTTTTGTGTTCGCCCATTATTGGAAATCTAAGCGACCAATTTGGTCGCAGACCAGTATTGTTATGCTCCCTTTTTGGTTTTGGAATAGATTATTTATTTCTCGCTTTTGCGCCATCTATTGCTTGGTTATTTGTAGGAAGGTTAATAGCAGGAGTTACCGGAGCAAGTATTACTACAGGTTCAGCATATATTTCTGATATAAGTACACCAGAAAAGAAAGCGCAAAACTTTGGAATGATTGGGGCTGCATTTGGCTTAGGCTTTATCATTGGGCCAGTATTAGGAGGATATTTAGCACATTTTGGTGTAAGAGCGCCGTTTATAGGAGCAGCCGTTCTTACATTAATCAACTGGCTCTATGGCTATTTTATTTTACCAGAATCTTTAAGCAAAGAAAACAGAAGACCTTTTGAATGGAAACGTGCCAACCCAATTGGCTCATTAAAAATGCTAAACAAATACCCCGTAATTGCCGGAATGGTGATGTCTATCACGCTTATTTATATAGCATCACATTCCGTGCAAACTACTTGGAGCTATTACACAATAGAAAAATTTCATTGGTCACAAACCATGGTGGGCAATTCACTTGGAGTAGTAGGAATTTGTGTAATGATTGTTCAAGGATTTTTAATCAGGAAAATTATTCCGGCAATAGGGCAGGAAAAGAGTGTTTACATTGGATTAGCATTGTATGCACTTGGGTTTGTATTATTTGCACTAGCTAGTTCTACATGGATGATGTTTTCTTTTACAGCAGTTTATTGTTTGGGTGGTATTGCAATGCCATCTATTCAAGGGATTATTTCTGCCCATGTATCACCAAATGAACAAGGCGAATTGCAAGGGGCATTAACCAGTTTAATGAGTGCCACTTCTATTTTAGGGCCATTATTAATGACCAATATTTTTGCGTATTTCACAGCTAACAATGCACCTTTTTATTTCCCCGAAGCACCATTTATTCTCAGTGCTGTGCTTACATTGGTTAGTACTGTATTAGCGTATAAAAACTTGAAGATAGCCAAATAAAAAAGCCTGCTTATCAGATAATAAACAGGCTTTTCTATGAAAGAGAAAGGAGTTAGAAATCATCTTCCTCGTCTTCGTCATCTACGTCAATAAAAATACGTTCGTATTCTTCTACTTGCTCATCGCTCAATTCGTCAACTAATTCAAAAAGAGTAGCTTCTTTTTTTCTCCAAAAAGTATTTTCATACTCATCGATGTTCATTAGCAACACGCAAGCGTCTGTTTCCATTACGGGTTGAACTAAGATTATTTCATCCCCTTCATTTTCAATAACTAAATAATAACTTTCAATTTCTAAATCAGCATACGTACTCATATAAATAAAATTTAGAGAGTAAAGTTATAGGTTAGCAAGGAAATAAACTTATTAAGATTTATTGTTTACAAAATCTTAATACAAGACTAATTACCATATACACATTTCACTACCACATAAGCACTTAGAGAAATAGAAAAATAAATGTATTAATAAGGTTAAATAGAAAACATTGATATACTTGTAATTATTAAAAAACAACGTTTCTATTCACCACATAAATAGGCACATAGACACATAGATATATCAATCGTTTGGGGTTCTAAGTATTCCTTTAAAATTAAATTAAACTTTTTTAAAGTTTAGGTTTAATGATTTACCAATTTGATTTAGCACAAGATGTGTTGCAAAAAATAAGTGGTCACTTGTTTGATAATCTTTTTCATT
>Ga0209188_1000169_pt1 | contig 72770 bp, 97 predicted proteins | sample C_130625_EF_Meta_FD_187307 | JGI IMG/M metagenome (GOLD analysis project Ga0209188, IMG submission 187307) | Freshwater microbial communities from Lake Croche, Canada to study carbon cycling - C_130625_EF_MetaG (SPAdes) (version 2) | ecosystem: Environmental > Aquatic > Freshwater > Lake...
AATTTCAGCTAATGCATTCTCTGGTTGTAATAAATTAACAGGATTAGTAACAATTCCTTCAACTGTAACAACAATTGGAGCTAATGCTTTTAAAGATTGTATTAAAATAAAAAGTTTTAGTTATTATGCATCTACGACTATTGACTCTACATCATTTCCACCTAAAAAAACAGTGATAAAATTAAATTGTTTTACATTTGATGTAACTAAAACTATAATAACTGGAGTTCTTCCTGCTGGCGCTAGTGCTATTGGAGTACTACCAACAATTCCTTCAACTGTAACAACAATTTCAGCTAATGCATTCTCTGGTTGTAATAAATTAACAGGATTAGTAACAATTCCTTCAACTGTAACAACAATTGGAGCTAATGCTTTTAAAGATTGCAGTGGATTAACAATAAAATGTTATAAACTAAATACAGCTACAATTGATCCTACAGCATTTACTAAAGTTAAAAAGATAACTATTATAAGATCTACGATTAATGTTACACCACCACCTATTATTAAAACTAAAAAAATAATTATTACAAGACAATTAGTTGGATTTGTAAATGGAAGATTAATTTTTTAATATATATATATATAAAATGACCGCATATATAATATCAGGAACAGTAATTACAGGATTAACTAAAAATATTATTTCGCTGTGGCCTGTTATGCCAAATAATATTACAAAAATTAATGATAATGCATTTTTAAATTGTGATAAAATATATGGAGAATTAAGAATACCTGATTCAGTAGTTGAGATTGGAAATAAAGCATTTGAAGGTTGCAGTAATTTATATTGGATAAGATTTAACGATGATGGTGATTTTGAATCTAAATCAAAATTAAGGATGATTGGAAATCGTGCGTTTTATGGTACATCAATTAATGATAAAGGTGTTTATTATAATGACAACGTTCAATTTTATAGTGAAAAATATCTAAACACAAATTCTAGATTTTTAGAAGCAGCTATTTCTTTAGAGTATATTGGGTATCAAGCATTTGCTGGTATAAATAATTCTAAATTTTTTACTTCTAATTCATTTAGAAGAAAAACTCCAGCTATATTAAACCCTTATGTATATACAGCTAGTCTTCTTGATTATGATGCTTTTGGTACTCAAAAAGATGGTGATTTATTTGAAATAAAATATAAGAGTGGGTTTAAGTTCGCAGGATTAGGGAGGAGTATTCTTGCTCTTTATCACTCTGGTAATAAATTTATTCAGAATCAACAAATTGATGAAAAAGCTATTTTATTAATACCTCCAAAAAATATGCCCGATTCGGTTGTTGAACTTATTTCTAGTTATAATACTAATAACATAACACCTAGTGATAATTTAGGATTATTATTATGTAATAATCTTGGTATCGATAAACTTACTTATCTTCCTCGAAATTATGGCGTAAATCCATTAAAAACCAAGATAGAAACAGATGGTGCATATTGGAGGAATGATCTATTACCTGACGGTAATTATAGATATAACAGTAATTATTATCAAGAATCATTTCCGGACATGCAATTTGTCCCTAAATCAAGAACTACTATTGGAAAAAATGCTGTAATGAACTTTCCATTTACACTTGCATTTAATAACATAGTATGGGAATTTCCGACAGATTATGTGGGCACTAATATACCACCATTTACATTTTATCGTGCTCTTGGATTAGAGACTATAAATATTCCATTAAATATTACTACAATTGGTGCAGGTGCATTTCGTGGATGTAAAAACTTAAATAATATAAGTTTTGATATTGATAATTCAAAATTAAGAACAATTGAAGAATCTGCTTTTAAATCTTGTCCAAAATTGAGAGAAATAAGATTTCCAAAATCATTAGAAACTTATGAATTGCGACAAACACTACTTGTAAGTGATAAGATAAATGTATCATTTAATTATCCATTACAAGTAATTGGTGGTAGTGGAAGTGATGGACTAGTAAATATGTCATTACAAAACAATGTTTATACTATAAGCAATGTTGTTTCTGGAACAGGATATGTTGTAAATGATATATGTAGTGTTAATTTTCCTACTTTTGAAACTTTATCTGTTAAAGTAACTGAGATTAATTCAAGTGGAGCGATTGTAAAATTAGAATTTCTTGATAACATCTCATCACAATTAAAGATTAAACTTTATTTCTTTCCAAATACATTGTTAAAGTATAACGAAATAGACGCAAATTTAACAACTATGAATACTAATAGATTAGCTGCTAATTACCCATTACTAGATGTAAGAGTTTATACATTCCCTGTTTATAATTCAACTAATACTAATGTAACAAGTAGTAATAGTGGTGTATCACCAAAAAAATACTTACTAAATGATACATTAACATTTAAAAATACTGTAACAGCAATTGATAATGACGCGTTTAAGGATGCAAACCTTCTTAATGGAAGTTTACAACTTCCAACATCATTAGTTACAATAGGGTCATCATCATTTAAAAATTGTTCATCCTTATATGGACAATTAACAATACCTTCAAACGTAACAACAATTGGAGAAAGTGCATTTGAAAATTGTAGTGGATTTAACCAAGAAGAACTAACAATACCTCCAAATGTATTTAATATTGATTCTAAAGCATTTAGAGGAATGACTCAACTCAAAGTAGTTAGAGTTCCTAATGGAACTGGTTATAATTATGCAGCAGATGCATTTCCACCCGGAGTTACTATAATAAACACTTTTTCAGATGGCAAATTTGAATATATTAATAGTAACAAAACATTAATACGTGCTCTTGTTGATAAGAAAGGAGTTTTTCCAACAATTCCTTCATCTGTAACTGGAATAGATAGTATGGCATTTATTAATAATTCTGTAAGTGGTAGTGTAATACTAAATAAAGAATTAGAAGATATTTCTAGTTATGCATTTGAAGGATGTAATAGAATTACTTCATTAATAATACCACCAAATTCATCTTTAAAATATATTGGACTTCGATCATTTTATCAAAGTAGTATTGGTGGAAATATAGACTTAAGTAAATGTCCTAATTTAACAAATATTTGGGATGAATCATTTTCGTTTAGTAGAATTACAGGTTTAAATATTGGTAGTAGTTCATCATTATTAACAATTGGAGATGGAGCATTTTCTAATTGTACAACTTTAGCAGGTCAAATAAAAATACCTTCAAACGTAACGTCAATTGGAGCTGGAGCTTTTTACAACACTAGAATTACAACACTTAGTTTTTTACAACCTAAAATTACTATTATTAATAAAGATACATTTAGTAGTTGTTATTCATTAACATCATTTCAATTAAGTTCTGGAGTATTTATTAGTGATACTATTACTAAAGTAGATGATAGAGCATTTAAAGATTGTAATAAATTAGCCGGATCATTAATATTTGGGTTAAGTATTACAACTATTGGTATTAGTGCATTTGAAAATTGTTCTAAATTAACAGGTGTATTAATAATACCTTCAACTGTAACATCAATAGGTAGTCGTGCTTTTGCAGGTTGCACTGGTTTTAGTAAAATTATACTTCCTGGTGGCAATACAGTTGTAGCTGCAGATGCTTTTGATGGTATTCTTAAACAAAAAATACAAGAAACTATGAATTTTAAAATATCAGGAACAGTAATTACAGGAATTAATCCGGCAATTGGAGTCTTTCCAACAATTCCTTCAAATATAACAAGAATAGAGGAGAATGCATTTTTAAATTGTACAGGTCTACGAGGAACAGTAACAATTCCAAAAACATTAGTAAGTATTGGTGATGGTGCATTTAAAGGTTGCACCGGTATTACAAAACTAGATCTCCAAACAGAGATTGGTACTATAAGATCATCTTTAATTAACATTGGATCTGAATCATTTTCAGGATGTATTAATATAACAGGAGATGTCCTTATACCTAAGAGTGTAAGGTTGTTATTACCCAATACATTTTATAATTGTACCAAAGCATTATTTAGATATTATAGTAATTTTACTGAAACGAGTGGCAATGCATTTCCACCTGGAAGATCTACTGATCTTAGAGCAATGATTATTAATTCAGATGAAGTAGTTGATAATAGTTCAAATGAAGTAGTTAATAGTAATCCTCCTCCTATTGTTAAGTTAACTAAAGTAACTAAACCATTAGTAAATGTAAAAAGATTAAATTTTGCGAATGGACAGTTTTTATTTAATGTAAAAAAGTAAAACTCTTTTTTTGTAAATTTATTTAAACAATCCCAAACTTCTTTCGTGCTGCACAATAACAACACACAATTTCATCTACAAAAGTATTAGATGGAATTGCGTAGCAAATGCACATCTTTTCTACGACAAGTTGACAGTAAAAGCAATAAGGTGCAGAATCAAACTCGTCAACACAGCACTCACACTCGTTTGTGAATTCTTGAGGAATCCAACTATGGTCAAGCGCTTCTGCAGTCATCTCTTCATGACGTTCTTGCCAGTATTGTGCTGCTTCAGCATCTTCTGTTGCGGCAATTGCCTCCTCTTCAACAACAGAAGAATCCACTGCAGGAACCCAATCATCAACTGGGGTTGTGAGCCACATGTTCAAAGCTGTTTGCCAATCCATGTTGTGTTGCGCCATACTATCTAATAATTTACAACTAAAAATCCGTTTTTTAAGGTTTGGGAGTCTTAGACATTTGTTGTTCTTTTGCTCGAACACCTTTTTGTGTATATTTCCCATTTTTCCCTTGTGCTTTTTCTTTTTGGTCTTTCTTTGACTCTTTGCGCGTCTTTGGTTGATTGTCCATCCTACTAATTAAAGGATTTAGACCTAAATAATCCGTTTTTAACAAATGACGGATATATGTTCAATATGTTATGAACATATGGATATGCAATCTTTTAAAGATCCTAATACAACTACAACTACATGTGTTAAATTAGAATGTGAACATGCATATCATACAACATGTATAATTAGTGTATTAAATAAAACAAATGCACAATGTCCTTTATGTGGAAAAAATAAAGTTAGTGATGAAGTTACAAGAGAAGGATTATTAAAAAAGATTTTTTCTTCAGCAAAAAGAAATCCTCAAATTAAAGAAGGTATTACAGAATTCAAAGAATCTTTTTCTACATATAAAGAATTAATTAAACAATTAAGAATAGAAACAGAAGAATTTATTATTAATCGTATGAAACAAACAAATTTCAAGCAAAATAGAACATATCTAATTAAAACTATGGATAATGTTAGATGTAATGTTAGAAAATACGCTAAAACTATGGGTCCACAATATGTTGGTGCTTTAACACCAGGCGATAGAAGTTATTGGATGAGAAGAAGATTTAATACAGAATTTTTTGGATTAAGAGGATGGAGAAGTTATAATATTATTAATTATCCTACGTTAAGGATTCGTATGAATTCTATATTGAAAAAGATATAATGGAATCATGGTATCCATTTATTATTGGAATTGTTGCATTTTTCTATGTTAAATCATTTAATAGAAACGCTAAACTCTATTTAGATAGCGATAAAACACTTTCGTGGAATGATTTATTCACGAAAGTGGTTCCAGTTTTATAGTCCCACCCAGAATCGAACTGGGGTTTCAGGGGTCAAAGCCCTGTGTCTTAACCACTAGACGATGAGACTGAAGACGATCTCTGCAGGGATTGAACCTGCGACCTTCCGGTTAACAGCCAGACGCTCTAACCGCTGAGCTAAGAGATCAAGTACCCTACATGGGAATCGAACCCACGACCTCCGACTTAGAAGGTCGGCGCTCTATCCACTGAGCTAGTAGGGCAATTTAGCAGCGGCGGGATTCGAACCCGCGCGGATTTCTCCACAGGTTCTTAAGACCTGCGCCATAACCACTCGGCCACACTGCTACTATTACATAGAGATAATACGTCTAAATCATTTACAACTTAAATCTTCTCTTGAAGTCTTTTACGGATTCTTTAAATGAAGGTTTATTCCACAAAATCCATTTGCTTAAAGCGCCAGGAGTATCAGGTTTATTCCAATGTTCTCCCATACCTGAATGTCTATTTAAATAACGAGCTCGTCTTCTTGTATCTTTATGTTTAGTAAAATCTGAATATCCTTTTTGTCCAAATGGAACTATTTTTTGATGTCCATCTGGGTAAACAAATACAGCATCAAATTTCTTTTCCTTTTTATGCGATTTTCTAATTGTTTTCAATCTCATTATTAATAATAATGGAAAAATGGTACAAGGAAGTAAGACAATTAAGAGATAAAAGTGAAGATGGATATAAAACAGAAGAATTTTGTCATTATTTATGGCATAATATAAATACTAAAAAAATAAAGAAACCTGAAAAATTTAAACTTAAAACTGGTCCTGAATTTGATTCATGGATAGATTCTTTACAAGAAGATTATGATTCAACATTAATTAAAGTTATTTTTGAGAATGATCATTTTTGGCTTCTGACGTTTGAGACAGCTCGGAAATTGTAGGTATTACAATCTCTTGTCTTTTTTCAGTAGATTCCATAGATAATTTTGGAGCAGGAATTTGTTGTCTTACAGGAATTCTAATTATTGGAAGTCTATAAGGTCGCATTTATTTTATAGTAAATGAAAAATGGAACAATATAAACATAGGAATTATTAATATAAGTATGGGTGATACAATTATTGGAGTTCAATTTGGAATCGCCAACCCCGATGAAATTCTTTCAAGGAGTGTCGTCGAGGTTATTACAGATAAAACTTATCAAATTGACCAACCTGTATCAGGTGGTGTATTTGATCGTAGATTTGGTGTAATTGATAATGGATCAATTTGTACAACATGTAAACAAACTAATCTTCTATGTCCTGGACATTTTGGACATATTCAATTATCTCGTCCTGTATATTTATATCAATTCCTTCCTGAAATCATTAAGATTCTACAAAATGTATGCTTAAATTGTTCTAATCCTTATTTATCCGATGAAGAACTTGAAAAGATTGAAAAGAAATTTCAAGGTATGGATAGATTTAACGCTGTTCGTGATAAAACTGCAAATTATAAAACTAAAGAACTTAAATCATCAACTTGTCCTCATTGTGAAACACCTCTTGTAAAAAAGATTGAAAAAGAAGATTTGACTGTCGCATCTCTTCAAGCAATTACATATGAAGAAGAAGCCGAACCTATTCCTTTGGAAGTTGAACTTGTTCTAAGATGTTTTCAACGTATTACTGATCGACATGTAGAATTACTTGGATTTAATCCTAAATTTTCTAGACCTGATTGGATGATTTGTACTGTCTTAGCAGTCCCTCCTCTTACTGTTCGTCCTTCTGTAATTATGGAAGATAATCAACGTATGGAAGATGATCTAACACATAAACTTATTGATATTGTTCGTAATAATCAACGTCTTCGTGAAAAAATTGATAAAGGTGAATCACTTGATGTAATTAAAAAATATACTGCACTACTTCAATTTGATGTTGCAACATATGTAGATAATGATATTAAAGGTCTACCTCCTGCAGCACAACGTTCTGGTCGTCCTCTAAAAACTTTGAAATCACGTCTTGGCGCTAAAACTGGTCGTGTTCGTGGAAATTTGATGGGTAAGCGTGTAGATTTCTCGGCACGTTCTGTTATTACTCCTGATGCAAATATTGATGTAGATGAACTTGGAGTTCCTAAAGAAATTGCTATGAATTTAACTTTTCCTGAAATTGTTACTGGATATAATCGTGATAGATTAATGTCTTATATTCGTAATGGAACTGGAAAATATCCTGGTGCAAAATCAGTCTTTCTTAAAGAAGATGGACGTTCATTAAGTTTAAAATTTGTAAATCCTGAAATTATTGATTTGAAAGAAGGTGATGTAGTTCATCGTCATCTTGTTGATGGTGATGTAGTTCTATTTAATCGTCAACCTTCTCTACACAAAGGTTCTATGGAATGTCATCGTATTAAAGTTCTTCCTTATTCAACTTTCCGTCTTAATGTATCTGCTACTCGTCCTTATAATGCTGATTTTGATGGTGATGAAATGAATATGCACGTTCCTCAAAGTATTGCTGCAGCAACAGAACTTAAATATCTAGCGTCTGTTCTAAGACAAATTATTTCACCAAGAACTAATTCTCCTATTATTCAATTCTTTCAAGATACTATGACAGGATTATTTCGTATTGGAAAAGATACTGAAGTTCCTGAACATATTGCTATGAATATTCTTTCAAGAATGAAAAAACCTTTATCTACATATACACGAACAAATAAAAATATTAGTGGTCGTGATTTAATTTCAACTACATTTCCTCTAATTGATTTGAATAGCAAATTAGTAATTAAAGATGGAAGACTTGTTAAAGGACAATTAAAGAAAGGTGCATTTGGATCAGCATCTGAAGGTTTGTTACATGTAATTTATAATGATTTTGGTCCTCATCGTGCAGGACAATTTATTAATGATGTTCAAAATGTTATTACAAAATTTAATTTATTTACTGGATTTTCTGTAGGTGCGTCTGATTTAATTGCAAATGAAGAAACATCAGAAGTAATTACTACACAACTTGAAAAAGGTAGAAAAAAGGTAGCTGAAATTCTTTCAAGTGTTCATTCAGGAACATTCTTAAATAATTCAGGTCGTCCTGATGGTGAAGAATTAGAAAATCAAATTTCAAATGCTTTGAAAGATATTTCATCAGAAATTACTTCTAAAATGACGGCAAGTTTAGCAGATGATAATCGTATGAAAGAAATGGTAGAATCAGGATCTAAAGGTTCTTATTTAAATATTGGTCAAATGGCTGCTTTACTAGGACAACAACTTATTGGTGGTCGTCGTATTCAATATACTTTACAAGATAGAACTTTACCTCATTTTGCAAAATATGATGATGGTATTGAATCTCGTGGATTTGTAGAAAATTCATTTATTACAGGTATTCGTCCTGCTGAATTCTTCTTTCACGCTATGGGTGGACGTGAAGGTTTGATTGATACAGCAGTAAAAACATCAGATTCAGGATATATTCAACGAAAACTTGTTAAGTCAATGGAAGATTTACATGTAGAATATGATGGAACTGTTCGTAATGTTAATGGAACTATTGTTCAATTTAGATATGGTGGTGATGGTATTGATTCTGCTTGTGTAGAAGTTCAACAATGTAATCTTGGACTAATGTCTTTAGCAGATATTTATGAAAATTACGCTTTATCATTAGATGAACTTAAGAAAGTATGTTCTGAAGATGTTGATGATACATCTGATTTAGTAGATGAAATTATTAAAGACAGAGATATTCTTGTTCGTGATATTCTAAGATTTAGTAAAAAAGAAGAAGTAAGTGCTCCTGTAAATCTAAAGCGTATTACTGAAAAGTACGCTAATCCTTACGCTACAAAAACTAATTTAACTCCAGAACATGTAATTAAAGAATTACAAAGAATTTGTGAAGAACCTATTCTAAAATATAATAAACTCTTTCATATTTTACTAAGATTTTACTTAGCGCCTAAAAAATCAATTATGGTTCTAAGATTAACTAAAGAATTATTTGATGAATTAATTCGTGAAATTCAATTTAAATATATTAAATCTACAGTTCACGCTGGTGAAATGGTAGGAACTATTGCAGCACAATCTATTGGTGAACCTACTACACAATTAACACTAAATACTTTCCATTCAGCTGGAACTGCTAAAGCTAATGCAACACAAGGTGTTCCTCGTATTGTAGAACTTTTAAGTGTATCATCAAATCCTAAAAATCCTTCAAATGTAGTATATTTAGATTCTAGTATAGCTATTTCATCTGATGATGTATTAGCAAAGAAAAAGGAAATTCAAAAGACGACAATGCGTGATATTACAAAATCTGTTCGTATTTATTATGATCCTAATCCTTTAACACCTGATTCGGTAGTTGAAGAAGATCGTGAATTACTAAAATCATACCAAAAATTTTCAGTAACACAAGGACAAAGTTGTACATCTCCATGGATTATGAGACTAGAATTAGATAAAGATGAAATGGTTGCTCGTAATATTATTGATATGACATTAATTCAAACAAAACTAGAAAATAATAAAGTTCTTCGTATATTCTCATGTGCTCATTCAGATACAAATTCACCTGATAAAATTGTAATTCGTATTGTATTCGCACAAGAAGTTGTTAAGAATGCTTTATCTTTAAGATTTATTGAAGATAAATTACTAGATACTATTTTGACAGGAGTTGAAGGAATTGGAAAAGTATATGTTCGTGAATCATCTAATGAATTATTATTTGATGAAACTATTGGTGGATATATTCCTTTGAAACAATATGTTCTTGATGTTGAAGGAACAAATTTACTTGATTTAAGTTCTATTCCTGGAACTGATCCTTTCCGTTCATTCTCAAATGATATTTATGAAGTTTTGGATGTATTTGGTATTGAAACTGTCCGTTCAATGTTATTTGAAGAATTTATGGAAGTATTTGCTACAGAATTTGTGAATTATCATCACATGATTACACTAATTGATACAATGACTTATCCTGGTCGTCTAATTGAAGCAAATAGATTTGGTATGAATAAAAGTGAATCAGGTGTTCTTGCTAAATCAACATTTGAAGAAACTACTAAAGTATTATTTGGTGCTGCATTAGGATCACAATTTGATAATATGCGTGGTGTTTCTGCCAATATTATGTTTGGACAAAAACCGCCATGTGGAACAGGATTTGTAGATATTCTTATTGATGAAACTAAATTACCTGAAGGTTCAGAAGAAGATTTATCTGTATTTGAAACTGATTTGAAATCTGCTAATGCTCGTGTAGAAGAAGAAGAACGTAAAGATGCAGAACAAGGTGCATGTAATATGGAAGATATTGCAATGGAATGGTAATTTACGTGTAAGATACGCTAAATAAATTATAGATGGATTCAATAGTTCAGAGTGTTCTCAGGCAATTTCAAGAACGATCTGAACTAGGACAAAAGAAGTATGGGACTACATTGGATCGAAATGATCTTAGTTTTTCACAATGGATTCAACATATGAAAGAAGAATTAATGGATGCAATTTTGTATTTGGAGAAACTTCACCAACTCCATGAACCACCAAAACCTGAATGATAAATTACTAAAGATCCAGGATATTTTTCTTTTAAACAATTATGTAAAACTTTATCATCTGAAGTAATACATTCATTAGGCTTAGCTTTTCTATATGCTGAATCATTCACCATAAATGGATAGATTTTCTCAGTTGGAATAACTAATATATTATCACTTGATTTCATTGCTGATCTGAAAAAATACGGACCAGTAGTGCGATTAATATATACACTATCCCAATCAATTCTTTCTAAAACATCATAATTTAATAATCTTTTTAGAATTTGAGAACCAGGTTGAGAAGCAAAAAATCCATTAGACATATATTTTTTATTATCAATACCTTTACAATTTAATTCACATGGATCTTCATTAGCAACAATTAATTCTATTTTATTATTTTTTGTTATAAATTCTAAAAATTTAATAGAAATTTCAAATAAAGAATCTAAATAAATTCCACCAAATCTATGTAAAATTTCCAATCTTGCTAAATCTGCAACTTGTGCAAATCTTGATTGTTCTAATTCTTCACCTTTTTCAATAGCTAATTGAATAAATTCCCATACAAGAGGAAAATTCTCATAAAATAAATCATCATTTGTCCATAATTTATATTGATAACCATTATATAAAGCTAATTTTTCAACATTTTTCATTAAATTATATCTAACTGAATTTGTAGCAAGAGGTTTCCCAAACCATATTTGATGAATTATTTTAGGTATTTCTTTTTTTTCAGGAACATAAAGTTTTTCATTAAAAAAGAATTGTCTTTCAGATAATTTTAAAGTTTGGCTTTTTTTATTAAAAATAGTTTTACATATAGATTGAGTTTTTCTATAAAATAATAAAGCGTCTCTTTTTCTTTCAATATCTTTAGGAGATAATTTTGTTGATAAATCAAAAAACTTTGCTGAATGAAAATACTTTTTTACCATACGATGAACTTTTCTATGATGTTCATGACCATATTCACCTCTTTCACTATGTGTTAAAACTAATTTCCATGATTTCATTGAAAGTTTTCTTAAAAAATTATCAAATATACTTCCATCATAGATACGATCTGCTATTAAAGGATCTTCGGTATATTCATCTTTAACATCAAACATAATGTATCTTGTAACATTACAATAAGACATAGTATTAAAGAATTCACGAGATCTTACAGGATCGTTTAAATGCGTAGAGCATATAACAAACCATCCTGATTGTGATAATAAATTTGAACCTCCCCATAAAATTTCATCATCTGGATGTGCTACAATAAGTAGTTTATCTACTTCCATTATTTATTGAGTGGAATTTAGTTTAAAAACTTTAGTTGGAGTATTATTCACGGAAACTTTAGTTGGAGTATGCTAGACCACCCATACCAGACATAATACGAAGAATGTTATAGTTAATTGCATATACACGAACATCATAAGTTTGATCATTATCTTGACTTACGGGTAAAGATCCATCTAAAGTCAATACTAAAGTTGCTGTATCAATTCTTGAAAAGTTACATGTTCCTGAGGGTTGATGTTCTTCAGGTTTTAGTGCAAATGAATAAGAGTATACACCAGGCTGTGTTGCAGCAAGGGCAGCTCCCCCAGTATGATGTTGAAATCTTTGAACTTTATTATAGTAATCACCATATCTCTTATCCATACGATCTTGACCGTTAATCTGTAATAATTGTTCAAATACAGCAGCTTGATCATATGTAAAAGGTTGTAGTCTTAGACCATTGAGAAGATTATTGTTTGCATTATAAGTTAAAGGTATAGCAGTTCCAGTAATATTAGTTACACCAACAATTCCACCACCACTATCAATAGCAGCAACTGTAAAAGTTACAATACCATAAGTGGTAGTATCTGCCGTACAAACTTCTCCTACAGTATAACCTGTTCCTGAAGTTGACGAATTTGACACTACTACACTTGTAAATGTTGTACCTAATGAAGTTACATTTACCTCAGCATCAGCGTTACCACCAGTTACACTAATTTGACTGGTATATGTTCGTACATATTCACCTTTTGCAACAGTACAATTGGTATATCCTGAAGGTTGAACTACCCATACAAGTTCTTTTACAGGATGATTAAAAGTTAAATCAATTCTATTTGAATAAGAAGACATAGATTTATCTTCATTAAATTGAGTTTGTTCAATTAGATATTCATGTGATTGTTGAGCCATACGACGACGTTCTTCAGTATCTAAATAAACATAATCTACATAAAGAGCAGCTTGAACAGGTTGAGGAGGTAAAGGTTGTACTTTACCAGTAAAATCACCAGCAATAGTTTTTACATCATTCCATACAACATTAATACGAACTTCATGATATTGAAGTGCGATTAAAGGAAGAGCTACACCGGGATTTTTAGTGTAGAAAAATGATAGAGGAACATAAAGAATATTATTAGGTAATGAAGGACGACCTGATCCAGAATTACAATTACGTTCACCACCCATGAATCGAGCACCGGCTCCAGAAATAGAACCAGGTTGTGATTGAAGTGCAGAACCAACCATAGATTGTAAATCAAGTAATTTATCATAAGGAGAACTTAGAGCAGCCCATAAATACATGAATTCACCATATAATCTATCAATTAATTGACCACCAATTTCAAGTTCTACATGATGTAATAAGTTAAATCCAAGCATACCTTGATCATCATTATAATAACCAGCATCCAAAACTACTTCTAAATAAGTTGCGCCCATTAAATCAGCGTGACGACCTAGAACAGCTGAATGTTTTGTTCCCCAAGCAGCTTGCCCATTAAAATTCACACGAAACGCTTCCATAGCAAAATTCGTGTGACGCTTGTAAAGAGTTTTAAAGAATGTAATTTGAGGATTACCTGAAATATACGCATCCTGTGCACCATATGCTACAAGTTGTAATAAACCACCACCCATGTTTGTATTTATATATTACATTACTTTTTTTCCTTAGATATGAACTTATTTACGATGGCGACGACGACGAGTTCCACCTACAGGGGCAGGTGATAAAGCAGCAGCAGAACCACCCTTCTTTTTATAACTTGCTTTTGCTGTTTTTAATACATGTTTAAACCAACCTTTACCCATTGTTCCTTTCTTGCCTTTTTCAGATTTCATTGTAGCGGATACATGTTTCATCCACGCACTCTTTTTACGACCACCAGTTGCCGGAGGAGGAGAAGCAGGAGCATCAGACATTTTTATACTTTAATGCAAAGAGAATTTATATTTATATAATAAATGAAAACTAGACGGGTTCAACTAAAAAGAAAATGGGACGGAAAACGTTTATTAAAGACGATATCTAAGTTCAATATTTTACCAAAACATGAACTTAAACAATTAGTAGAACAAGATGGACCTATGAAAGATGAATACACATATGAAGAAGTAATTAATGAAGTGAATAATTTTACGCAATTATCAAAATCAGAAATTAAGAGATTAATACCTAAATAGTAGCATTATAAATAGGAGAAGTTTTTTGCATAGGTTGAAATGATACTGAAGGATCAGGCATTTTAGGAGTCTTATATTTTTTAGGTTTTAATGCTCTTAATCCTGCCGGTTTCAATACTGAACTATTTTGTTGAAATTCACCAATATATAATTCCATCATTGTATCAATTGAACCATAATTCATTAATGACCATTGACATCCATATGTTAATAAAATTTGAGGATTATTATTCTTTAAATCGTCTAAATTATCAGGAACAACCATAGTAATATTATTACGATTATAATCAATTAATTCTTCATGATCATGAGGTTGTGAAGCTTGTGAATATGTATATCTACGTAAATGAGAAGTTGACCAAGATAAATTAATTAATTCTTCCATTAAAGTTCCTTTAATTTCATTTCCACCTGAAACAATAATTACTTTATTTTGTAAATTACATATAGGTTCTACTGCTACATTTTTTCTTTGATATCCATATTCATAATCTAATAATCTAGGTTTTATTGCTGATTCTTTAATTAATTCTGCTGCTGCATTAATTACTGTAGTTTTATTTGTATGGAAAACTAAACTTAATATAAATGGATCAGAAGATACAGGACAACTTATAGAATTAAATGCATTATTTCCTATAGAAGTTAGACATGCACTTAAAGGAACAGTATTATAGGCGTAATCTGTTCCTAATTTTTGATTTTTAAGTCCAACAACAGGTTTATCATTACTATCTGAATAAATATCTAATTCAATTAATCTCGCACCTGCTTTAATTACCATAGGAAGAATTTTATCAGAAATGTAATCATATACATCTGATCCTGGAAAAACAGAATATGATGAACTTGCAATATAATAATCACATAAACGATAAGCGGGTGTTTGTGGACATCCCATAGGAGCTAATTTAGTAACAGATTCATAAGTTTTAAATGTTGGTGTAGCTTCTAAAAGAGCTTTATGTTCATTAGGAACTAATGTTTCATAAACAAACCATCCTACTAAACCTATTATAACAATACCTATAACTAAATATAAATAAAGCATAGTATTATCTCCTACTAAAGTAGTATCCATTACACTTTCGCTATATTAAAAAATAATTCTCTAAAACTTCTACATACTTTATCATGAATTCTTTTATCCATAGGTATTTCATTTAAGCAATAATGATGAAATATTAAACAATACATTCCACATTCAGTTTCTTCATATTGATGACGAGTTTTATTATATGAAAGAAGCATTTTCTCTGGATGTTTTGAATCCCATTCTTCTTTCCATCTAAACATTAATCTTTGAATTTCAGGCTCAGGTTGTTCAGCATATGAATCAAAATATGTAAATCTTGGATATTCTAATTCAGGTCTTAAATCACAATATACTGCAATCCAATGTTGCCCTGGTCCTGTACTTACATCTGTATTAAATACAATTCCTATTCTTGTATAACCTTTCTTTAAAAGATTATCTAATTTTATAGCACATAAAGAATCAACAATACATTTTCCTAATTCTGATTTCTTATCAAAATCAATTGGAATAGTTCCTAAATATTTATAACCTACATATAATTTTTGAAATTGTTTTTCAATTTTATCTATATCTTCTGATGATAACCATTCTTTAGGATTTGATGACCATGAATCAGGAGCTTTAGGTTTTTTCATAAATTCAGTAATAATACATTGTAATCCTTGTTCACAATGTTTATGAAATCTTTGTTGTAATTCTTTCCATATATATGATGATGAACCTTCAGATATTGGATTTGATGAATGTTCTTTATTAAAAACTTGTCTTAATCTTTCTATTTCATCTGAATCCATTATCTTAAAAATGGATTATGTTTTATCCTATTTTAAGAATAATAAGGATGGAAGAAACTATGCGCCAATATAAAGAAAACGCTCTTAAAGAAGTTAAGAGTTGTGTTAAGAAACTAGTTAGTATTGAAAAAGAACTTTCTGAACTAAATAAATCAGTATATGAAAAACGTGAAAAACGTTCTCTTATTAAAGATGAATTAACACAAGTAATTAGACTTCCTGAATTTGCTCAATTAGATAAAATGAAAGTTGAAGAAGAAAATGTAGAAATTCAAATTATTAAACCTGGTTCTCAAAAACCTTGGAATATTTCAAAATCTGATCTTAAAGAATATTTAAAAGATTATCCTGAATTATATAATCATATTCTTAAAGAACAATCTAAGAAACTTATTTCTCAAGAATACAATTTTAATGTTGTATTTAAGTAACCATGGCACTAACTACTCTATATGAATTTGGACCAAATGAATTATTAAGTTTTATTAGTATAAATTTTATTAGAGGAGGAGTACCTTTAGCTCTTTCAGAAAGAGCCAGAAATGTTTTTACTAATGGTTCTTATTCAGCAAAACAACAATGGAGAATTGCATTAGGTGGAGTAGATCCAAATCCAGCAGGTAAAAATTGTTTTATTTGTAATTTACCTCTTGCACCTGCTGGAAGTGATCCAAATACATGGGCTGCTCCTCAAGTTGAACATTTAATGCCTTCTGCAATGGCTTTTTTATTATTAGGTTTACCTGGTGCATTTTCTCAAGGAGTTCATGGAAAAATTAGTGAAATAAATCCAGTAATTGGTGATTTAGTTATGCGTTTTAATATGATCAATAGAGAAATACAATTACAAGATTTTGATTGGGCACATAGACTTTGTAATGTATGGAAAGATAAATTATTATTTTTAGATATGATTGGAATGACTCCTGGTTGTTTAACTCCAGCTTTAGGTAGTTGTTCATTAAGTTTTGCTTCTCCTATTAAAGTTGCTGATCCTGGGTCTTATCCATTTACTAAATTTATTGAAAGAGCAAATACATCTACTGCACCTGCAAAAATATCTATGGATGAATATCGACTTAGTGTTCCATTTGGTGAAACAGAGATAACTAACATACAAGGTAGAATGGGAAGACTTCTACCCTATCTAACATCACCAGGAACAAATTTAATAATAAATATGGTATTTAATTTAACTACTGCAGCATGTGTAGCAATGTTTTCATCAGGTCGTGTAGGTGAGGCTGTAGCAATTTTACCAAGATTGATTGCAATTATACAAACAATAACAGCACCTCAAGGAGGTGGTGGATTTGAATCAATTAAGTCAATTAGAGAAGACTTAAAATTAACACCAGAAGAATTTCAAGGTGCTATTGAATTTTATGCACATATTTCTGATCCAAACGCTAGTCCTAGTGCAGAATTAATTTATCATAATCTTACAACAACTATATCCAAAGCTAATAAAACTTCATCTATGTATGTATCGCCAACTACACCTATGATTGGACCGCCAAGTACACCTATGCCACAAGCATACGATATGTATGGTGGAAAAAATAAACGCAAAAAAACACATAGAAATAAACTAAAACGAAAACGGACTAAACGTAATAAGAAGTCTAAGAAATAAGAATGTATAATCCTTACAATTCAAGAAATAAACTTTTATCATTAAAAGATATTCAAACTATACTTATTACTTATAAGTGTAGTTTCAATATCAAGAATTTAAAATTATTTCAAAACGCTATGATTCATTCATCTTATGTTCGAAGAGAAGAATATACTTCACCAACAGGTGAAATTATTAAATTAGTTGATAAACCTGATGATTGTATTGATTTATTTGATGAATCATATGAACGTCTAGAACATTTAGGTGATTCAATTTTAGGTGCTATTGTATCAACTTATCTTGTAAAAAGATTTCCTAAAGAACAAGAAGGATTTCTTACAGATTTGAAAAAGGAAATTGTTTGTAATGAAATGTTAGGTTCATTAAGTATAAAAATTGGTCTTGATAAATTCTATATAATTTCAAAACATAATGAAGATGCGTGTAATGGAAGAACAAATATTAAAAAATTAGGTGATATTTTAGAAGCGTTTATTGGTGCATTATGGACAGATTCAGGAAATGATTTTAAAGTTGTTTCTTCATTTATAATTAATTTAATTGAAACTTATATTGATATTCCAAAAATTCTTATGAATAATCGGAATTTCAAAGAACAATTACAAAAATATTGTCAAGCAACATTTCATTATACACCAACTTATAAAATGATAAGTTCTACTCAAAATTCTTATACTATGGCTGCTATGAGTCCATTAAGTGAAATCGGACAAGGAACTGCTCAAACTAAAAAACAAGCAGAACAATTAGCTGCACAAGACGCTTTATTTAAGTTTAGGAATTCTTCTAATAAGTGATTCTTTAACAGTTCCAGTTGATGACATATTTTCATCAACACCTTCAATATTTCTTAGAACTGCTGCAATTTTTTGTGGTTGATCAGCAAATTCAAGTAAGAGTTGAGTTTTAATTACATTTCTACGCAGAGGAGGTTTAGAAGTTCTTACTGATCTTGAAATATTACCTAATCCATTACCATCCAAAACAAAATTATCAACTTTATTATTTCTCATAAATTCTAAAATTTTTTCGGAATTTTTGATTTTTCTTTCTTTTAATGAAGCAATTTGTTGTTTCAATTTACGCTCTTCATCATCTAATGAGATCCATTCTTTGAGTGTCTCTTTAATTTTTTCCGTTGTGTCTTCCATTTACTTTTATTATGTCTACGAGATGAAAATCGTTTACCCCCAGAAGGTTTATTTTGTGCTTCTTCTACCGCTTGTTCTTCTATTACCGCTTTTTGTAATTGTTTTTCTGCTTCATTTAATTGTTCTGGATTATCTGATTTTTTAGCGTCAACAAGAGCTTTTTTAGCAACTTCAAGACTAGTTTGTAATTTTAATTTTAGTTTTTGTAATTGTTCAGGAGTTTTATTATAATATTCTTTTGCTTTTTCATGAATTTTCTTTGAATTTTGATAAACTATATTTTTCACACTACCTAATTTAGCGCCATATTCTGCTTTAAGTCTACTTCTATTTTCAGGATTTGTATACGCTACTGCATCATTTTTTACTTTCAAGGCAGTTTTTTGAACATTATCACGTGCAGATTTAAGTTTAGATTTTATTTCATCAGCATGCGCTTTCATTTCTTCTTCACTAACTGATTTCAAAGGATCAAATGTAAATTTATCAATTAAATTTCCTACGAATGAAAGTTTTCCTTCATATGATTTATTACCTTCAGGATCAGTAGTTTCTTTTCCTCTTAATTGTTCAATTAATCCTTGTCTTTTTTCAGCAAATTTTTCTACAAATTTATCAGTAGATTCAGCATAATTTTGAAACGCTAAACCAACAAAAGGTATTAAAGCTAAACTTTGAATATATACATCGCCAAAATTATGTTGTGCTGTAAAAATAATTAAATTAAAAAATATAAATAAAGCAGAAATCATATAACCAATAGCAGTTCCAATAGGTGATGAAAATGGAATAGGAACAAGACCGACTATCATAGGAGTATATTGTTGAGCTAATTTTGCTGCAGTTTTATTAAATTCAGTAACCATAGTTAATCCCATACTTACTGCTTGTCCAATACCAGGTTGTCTTACTATCCATCCTTCAGGATGTTTTTTTCCTGTTTCTGGATCAGTTACAGGAACTTCACTTAAAGGAAAAATAAATTTACGAACTGTATCTAAAATTCCTCTAATAGTTTCAGGTGTAAGTAAATAAGCGTAATCTAAACCTCTTTGAACTAATGCGTTATATGCTGGTCCACCACCAACTTTCTTAATTATTTTTGATGATTGTTTATCATTAAATAATGGGTTTCCATCTTTTCTTACTCTTTCTTGTAATTCTTTAACTGATTTAATATCATTTTTTTCAATAAAATCAAATAATCCTATTATTTTTACAACGCGTTCTGCTAAATTTTTTTCAGGTAAAAATTTAAGTATTTCCTTTTGAAGTTTAGGATCTTTATATTCTTCATAAATCCAAATATGTTTCATATGTACAACTTATTTTTAGTGCGTTAATTTATTTTTAATACTTTTATTATAAATGGAAGATCCTGAAGTTGAAGTTGAATGGTCATCTCAATTAGAAGATATCTTAGCAGCAGAAGGTGAAAGATGTCGTGGTTTAGCTTGGTTACATACTCGTGCAGAAATTCTTACTGGAAAATATAATTCTTATGTTCAAGTTCCTGTTATAATTCTTTCAACATTAGCAGGAACAGCATCTGTAGGTTCATCAACATTATTTGATGGGGATACAAAAACATCAAGTATTGCAATTGGTTTAGTTTCTATTGGTGTAGGTATTTTAAATACTTTAGGTGGTTTCTTTGCATTTGCTAAACGTTCAGAAGCGCATAGAATAGCACAATTATCTTATGGAAAATTATCATCAAAAATAAGTATTGAATTATCTTTACCTCGTGATGAAAGAACTTCAGCTGAAAGTCTTTTAATTCATGTTCGTGAAACTATGGAAAGATTAGCTGAAACTACACCTAATTGTCCTGTTCAAATTATTGATGAATTTAATAAAAAATTCAAACATAATCATAGTATTGCATTACCTAATGAAGTAAATGGTATTCATAAAATATCAGTATATAGAGCAGATCATCATGTAATGACGCCTACAGTAGTTCCTGAAAAGTTATCATTAGTAATTCCTAAAACTTCCAGCGTCGGTCACACTCTAGACAAGTCATAAATGTAGTCATAGGTTCATCAGCAGAACGAGTTTGCATTTGATAATAATCACATTTAGATTTCTTTTTACATCCTGAACACCACATAAAGATTGAAGCAGTATTATTTTTAGATTGAAGTTTCTTTTCAATTTCAAGTTGTTTTTCAAGAGAATCTTTCCATCTTTTTGGACATAATTCAACTGCTGATAATTCAGCAAATTCACGAATACCAATTTCACCTTTTTTAATTTTTGTTATCCAATCTTCATTATTTTGAACATAACTATTAAATCCTTTTAAATTTTCATAAATTGTAATTGCTTTACTTCTATACATATTCCAAAATACACGATTAGACCAATCAATATCCATATTTTCTTTAATTGCTTGATCACTAATAACATGTAACAAAGATTCTTCTAATTGTTTAGAAATTTCATCATTTTCAAGAAGTTCATTGAAATTCTCAATAACTTTTTGACGAATAGCACAATCAACAAATACATTTTCAGATTTTCGTTGAATTGGTTTTGATGTAAATATAAGTCTATTACCACCTTCTTCTTCTTCCTCTTCTTCCTCTTCTTCTTGTTCTTCATCTTCTTCTACAATTTCATCTTCATTACTTTCAGAATCAAATGTCCATTCCTGATATAAAAGTTCATAATATTCAGATTTCAAATTTGTATATGAACTACTAGGACGTTCATATTCATCTTGTTCTTCTGAATCAGATGAGAGAATTACAATATGACCATAATAATTTTCTTCATTAAATGGAGATGGAAGAATATGTTGATTAATATTTTCTTCTACTCCTTCAGATGAAGCAAATATAGAAAGCCATGAAGATTCTTTTAAAGGATCTTGAATTTTCCCTTGAAATTGTACAGAAGTATTCTTGAACTTTTTACGAATAAATTCAAGAATATCTTTTTCTTTTGGAGGAATAGTAAATTCATTTATTCCTCCATTTGAAGTTATAGATACACAAATGACCATTTATATATTCTTATAATTTCTAATACGTAATTCGTTTTTCTTTCAAAACGGATTGAAAATTAATTTTATAATTCTTTAATAAAACAATGTCAAATAAAGTAGAAGAATATCCTTCACTAAATCCTAATATTAAACAAATGCCTAAAAAACAACAAGGACCTACATATGCTCAATTAGCTAGTGATTGGAAAACACATGATGAATATATTAAACATGTAAATATGGAAGAACAATCACAACCTAAATTTCATCAAAGATATGAAGAAGATCAATCTAAATTTATTCCTATTAATGTTCCTAAATTTGAAAAATGTGATAGATTTGAAGATGAAGAAATTGTTGAAAAACCTGAAGAAGGTGAATGGATTAAAGTAGAACGAGTAAAGAAACAAAAACGAGAACTTACACTAATTGAAAAATATGGAGATCCTGACGCTTCTACTGAAGAAGAAGAAACTGTATGGGGAGGAGAAGAAAAACCTTCTCATAAAACATGTTGGGAAGATAAGCGTTAACTAAATCCAAATAATGATCTTAATAATCCTGCAATCCATTCAGAAAATTTTATTACAAATTTCATTGTAGAACCTTCAATATAAGAATCTTTTGCAAATTTCCATCCATAAAAAGCAGAACCTAATAAAATTATTATATCTATTAAAGCAATAATTCCATTCTCTTCTACTTGTTGAGATGCCCAATCAGATATTTTATGTAAATGTCCTTTTTTCTTATTATTACTTTCTTCTCCTAATGGAGCTTTAGATACAGGTTTTACATCTTCACCTTTTTTTGCTACTCTTTTACAACGCATATAAGCTTTATTATCATGAGGCATAGGACCACCAGGTAATTGTTGAACATCATTAAAATAAACTTCTCTATCACCTAAAGATTGAAGAGGTCTTGAACCAGGCGCTACATTTTTAATTAATAATGCAAAATTATTAGAATCAATATTAATCATAGATTTGAAAACTACCCATGTAGATTGTGAGCATGGAGGAACTATTAATGAACCTTCATAAACAAAATATTGTCCTGTCGGAGGAACCATTTTAAATAGTCCCCAATTATCACCTAAATTTACAGGTGTGTATTCTACTCCAGGATTAGCATAAGGAATAAAAGCATTAAAAAATGATGATGAATCGGATTCGGCAGGATTAACTCTGAATAATGAACTTACACATAAAATCTTTCCTGAAGGATTTGTAAAAATTGCTACAACTTCACCATCTGCTTGAATGTTTTCAATTGTATGGTGACTAGGATGTGTAACTAATAAATTTGTACATGTATATCCTTCTCCGTTAAATTTACAAGATCCTAATCCAGGAGTATTTTGAAGAACTATACCTTCATCTGAAACCATAACATTTGCTTGTGGAATTAATGCATCATCAAAAACAAGATCACATAATAAATCACAAGGTTTAGCGGAAGATTGAGATACATTAATAGGACTTTGATGTGTTGAAGCACATTGTCCTCCCCATGTAGTTGATGAAGAGTATATACTCATTTATTATTTGACTTTATTTTGTATCTCGGGAATAAACAATGGATACACCAACAATAACACTTATAATTGCAGTTGTAGTACTTTTTATGATGACTACTGGATTAGGTATTACATTATATAGATTACTTAAAGCACAACCTGCAGCTGCGGCAGTTGAAGGACCTGGAGGAATTTTACCACCAGCAATTCCATCATTTATTGAAAGAATTATATCACCTTTTTTTTCTAAATTATTTGAATATGCACCGTTAGGTTTATTTTCATTTGGATTTGTAGAATTTTTACTTTCACAAAAATGGGATGGATTAATTCCTAATTTATTTGCTATTTTAGCTTTAGTTTCAAATAATATTTGGGGACAAGGATTAAATTGGAAAGCAATTTTAGGTATTGGTGAAGCAAATCAAGGTTTAGCAGATTATCAATTAGGTGGAGCATGGGGTGAAGAATTTTGTGATGTTCCTGGATTTGGAGCGTTAGGTAATAATGGTAAAGGACCTGGATCAATTGTTCTTGTAACTACTATTATGTTTCATTATTTAATGACTATATGGACTAATAATGGTGGAAGTCAATCAATAACTCCTTTAATAAGTCTTCTTGCTATATGGAGTGTTCATACATATGTAATATTTAATAAATGTGTTGTAAACATTGCAAATAATACAAAGAAATATGGTTGGTTAGAAATTGGTATTAGTATTTTAATAGGTAGTTTATTTGGAATTTTTTCATGGGCAACAACTAAATATGGATTAAATAAAGGTGGTTCACCAGGTTCAGGAACTGCTGGTAGTTTATTAGGTGCTTCTAAAGGAGGTGGATTAGGTAGCACTGGTCCTACAACTACCCCAGGCGTTGGTACATGTTCAGCACCCAACGACCAAGATCAATTTGTATGTGAAGCATATAAAAATGGTGAATTAATTACAACGACAATTGTCGAATAGAATTTCTCAAAATACGATAATAATTTATTAGATTTGTTCCTGATTGTTTTTCAATTAGAATAGATTTATTATCTTTTAATGTTTCAACTACAATTGTAGGAACAACTCTAACACCATATTTCAATGCATAATCATGAGGATCTTCGTGAAGATTTACAGAAATCCATTGAACACCAGAAAATTCTTCTTTTAGTCCTTCAATTGAAGGTTTTAGAACTTTACAAGGTTGGCATGTAGGAGACCAGAAATGATAGGCTACAGTTGTCATTCTTCTTTTATTATTACTGGACCTTCTACTATTAAATGGTTTTTAGAAACTAATCTAAACATATTTGAACGATGTAATCTTTGTTTTGTCATTTCAAATCCTTTAGTTTTTAAAGTTTTAGATAATGCTGAAATTAAAGCTGTATCTAATTCTTTCTTATCTATTTTATCCATATTTTTATAACACCATTCTAAAATAGAAGTTTCAGAAATTGGAGGACCCATTAATGATAAAGGAAATCCACTAATTGATTCTTGTTTATTTGTTAATATAAGTTTTTCTTCATTAGGATTTAAAACTTTTGTTGCCATTTTATCAACAATATCATTATTCTTTGAATTATCATCTTCTTTTCCTGTATGCGCTAAAACATGAATTATATTATAAGATTTAAATTTAGATAAATTTAAAGATAGTTGTTCAATTAAATCACGATGACATACATCTTTACCTTGTGTAGTTTTCCATTCTTTTGCTACCCATCCAGGTAACCATGAAGTTAAACAATTTTTTGAATACATAGAATCAGTATAAATATTTAAAGAAGTTTCATTTGCAGGAAAAGATTTTAATGCTATTTCAATTGCTTTAAAGATTGCCATTAATTCAGCTCTTTGATTAGTTTGAATATCAGAATCGGGAACTCTTCCTGAATCTGATAAATCTTTGTGATCAGGAAACCAACATGCCCATGCAGCTTTGGAATCTTTCTTACCATTTTTTGAACATGCTCCATCTGTGAAAATACGAATACTCATATTATATTTATAATAGGTTTATGTATATGAGTATTCATTCGTTTTATAATACAACGACTTTGAATTGCTGATTGAATTAATGTTGGGTCTTCAACATGAAACCATACTCTACATTTAAAAGATCTATTTTCTAAAGATCTTCTAAGCATTTGTTGACACGAAAAAGTTAAGAAATCAGAATGTAAAATAAGTAAAATGCGATATCTTGTTGAAGATAATTGAGTTATCCAATTATCAAACCATGGAGCAAAAGTATCAACAGAATTAATTTCTGCTGCATCAATTTCCATGAACTCGCATGATTTTTGATTATTAGATTTATAGATTTTCCATTCATCTAAAGTATTTCGATCATTTAAAGGTTCAAATAAAAGATAATGTGGTGGAGGATATTGCATTATATTATATTTATTCCGTTTGTGTAGGTGGAAGAATTTTCTTGATAGGAATTTCTTTAGAAACTACATAAATACTATTTTCAGTAATTACAATATAACAATCTTCACATTTAAAAACAGATTCAATACTAGATGTATATTCACTATCAGATTTTACAAGATATTTTGTATCTTCTTTAACACCAATACAACATTTCTTTTCAAGAGAATCTCTGAAATAGTCTAGATATATAGGACGATCATCATCAAGAGCAATTTGAGAGGCACGTAATAGAACACTAGCAGAAGGTAATGCCATTTATTCTATTACGTGTTAAGAACTTCAATTTATTGAACGCACTTCTTTAAAATATCTTCAACTTTAAATCTTGATCTCATTGATAAACTTGGTAATTCAGGACGAGGAACTTTAATAAATTCTTCTAGAGAACTTTTAATAAATTCTTTTATAGAAATAGAATCAGATCTAAATACACCAAGCATACTAGCGTTCTCAAATAAGAAATCTACATATTGATTTGTATTTTCTTCAGTTTGTGGATTTTTAGGTTGACGAGCAATTAAATTTAAATCATCCATAACAGCTTTTAATGAAGTAAATATCATTTCTTCAGAAACAACTTCTTCAATAAATAAACAAGAAATAAATTTTGAATATCCACGTCGTTTTTCTTTTTGCTCTACCCATAATTTAAGTTTATTATCAAACTCTGAATCTTCATGAGAAGGAAATGTAATAGTTTCATTCATATCATATAATTTAGGAAACAAATCAATTTGATCTAAAATATCTTTTTTAATTTCAGGAATTTCTTTTGATAGTCTATGAATACAATCAGCCATAATTGTAGTAAACAATTTTTCACTAATAGATTTGTTGAACACTAATGTAACAAATCTAATACGAAATTCTTCGTTGCGTTTTTTAAGAATAACAAGTAATTCTTGAACTAAAATTTCAATATTATATGATGAAAGTTTATTTAGAATTATGAACGCTTGTGCATATTCAGGATCATCATGTTCTTTAACTTTACGAAGTGAATTCTTAATAATACTTTTACGCCAATTTTCATCATCTACAGGAGAAGGTTTTGGAGGTCCACCTCCACCATAAAATTTAGGAGGGGGGCGTGCAGGTCTATATGACATAGGAGTAATACGCAATCTTGCGATATTATCCTGCACTGATTGAGGTAATGCCAATTTTTGGCAAGACCTTAGTTCATACATAATCACTGATGATAATGTCGCCATTTGTTTAGCACTATTAGAGAATATTTAAATGAAAAACGAATCCGTTTCACACTTAAATAGTATTAGTAAGGCAAATAACAAATGGAAACATCAAAACTCCAATATTCTTGGATTTTATGGTATCATGACCCTGAATCCAAGGATTATTCTCTTGAATCATATTTGAAAGTTGGTGATGTTTCAACTGCTCAACAATTTTGGAGTATTATTGATTCAATTTCTAAAGAAGCTTGGGAATCAGGAATGTTCTTCTTTATGCGTCGTGGTTTCAAACCTCTTTGGGACGCACCTGAAAATGAATCTGGTGGTGCATGGTCAAAGAAAATTGAAGCTTCAAAAGCATATGATATTTGGTTAGACGCTATGATAAATTGTGTTACAGGTGAACTTCTTAATACACGCAAAGAAACTTTAGTTGGTATAACTATTTCTCCTAAAGGTCCTTTCTCTATCATTAAAATTTGGAATAATACTACTACTGTTTCTACAATTGATAATCTATGTTCTGATATGTTACATCTTAAAATTGGTTCAGATGTTACATATACAGCACATAAATCTCGTCCTAAATAATATTTAGTTTATATCCTCTAGTATTAGTTTTCAAAAATAATTCTTTAACTCTCAGAATATATTTAGTTTTTAATTTTTCAATATCTTTCATTGTTGGATTATCAATTTTCTTAACAATAATAGGTTTTCCTGTATATGTATGAATAGGTTCTAAAGGATATTTAGAAATATTTTTCCAATTTTGAATAGATGTTAAACTTGGAAATGGAAATCTTAATTTAAATAAATAATAATAAATATCATTTAAGTAATCAAATAAATCTATATTAGATCTAGGAAATATTTCATTTTCACCATAAGTAATTATAGGGACAATAGGTGTTCCAGTTTCCAATGCGATTTTAAATATTCCTTTACGATTTTTTACTACAACATCTAAATTCTTTTCTTTAAAAATACCCATTTCTTTTGCTCCACCTAACGTAATAGAAATAGATTCTTTTTCAATTGTTCTCTTAATACTTAAATAATCTGATGGAATAGCATTCAATTGTCTAATAATATCTTTTACTACAGGAATAAAGAAAAAGAATGAATGAACTACACCTTTAGTAGGTTTATATGATGGATCTGTTAATTTATATCCATTATGTATTACTGCTGTTACACCTGACATTCCATGAGGACTCCATATATTTATTGATTTTTCAGGTATAGGATATAAAGTATTAATTAAAAATGTTTTTCTAATATTATCTTCTGTTTTTTCAATTGATGATGAAAATGCATTCCTAAATAATTTATTTGATAATTCTAATACATAATCTATTGCACTTGTAGGTAAAATAAAATAAATTATCATTAGAACAATTGATACAACTAAATTAGTGTATAATGATAACAAACTTAAACAGGCTAAAGAATAATTCCATGTTATACATGAATATAAAAATGGACTACAAATAGCAAATAATAATATTCCTATACAAATAACTAATATCATTAAGGTTTTTATGATATTTTTTTTTACAATTATTTAACAATGAAAAAAATTGATTATATTATAACAACAATAAATCAATTTCTGGATACATATTTTCCTAAATGGGTAAAAATGTATTCTGCTATAGGAATATTACCTTTTTATTTTACAAGTTTATTAACTTATCCTGAAAAATTATCTATATTTACTATTCCATTTGAATTAAGTTTAATGTATGTTCATTATTATTTCTTTCATAGATTATTACATATATTTCCTGATTTTCCATTAAATTTACATACACAAGTTCATCATATTAAATTATATGAAATAAGTAGATCATGGGAATTATTAATTGATTTCTTATTTGAAATGTTTTGTTTTTGTGGAATACCTTTATTATTACAATATTTATTTAATTATTGGATATGTTCTCCAAGTGTAATTTTTATGATTACTTTAACTATGACATTTGGACATATAATAAATTATTCTATATTTGGTTCAAATGAAATTCATCAGACGCATCATAGAAATACAAATTTCCATTATGGACCTGATTTTATGGATCATTTATTTGGAACAGCATTACATGATCATGAAGATGGAAATATGCATATTATGCCTATAATTATGGCAACATCTATAGTATTAATTTCAAAAACAATTTTTAAATGGAAAGATTAAGTTGAACAAGGCATTAAACATAATTTAATTTCACCCAGATTTGCTACTACATATTTAATCATTAGAAACCAATCATTTTTCATATGAATATCAAGATTATTACATAAATTAGTACATTTCGTAAACAAAACTAAATGAGGTAAAGAAAAGTTTCCTGTAACAATATCATCATTAGCTTTTTTCTTAATATTAAATTCATTCTCTGAATCTCCCATAATAGTAGTTCTTGTAGCAAAATGACCTTTACATCCAAATGTTAATGATGAAGCTACATTTTTAATTTCTACAGTTTTAGCTCCTAATAAAGTCATATCTCTACAAATCTTTTGAAAATCCATTGATGGCATAGTAAAATGTGTAGAAAATTCAGTTTCAGGTAATTGAATATCAGGTTCATCTCTATCTAAAAGGTTAAGTTTATAACGAGTTACTTGTTTTTTCTCACCATCTTCAAGTAAAATTCCAAGAGAATTTGAATCATTAGAATCTACATAAAAAGTTACTGTATCATCATTTGTAGCAGTACGAACAATACGATACAAATGATCTGTATTAACACCAATAACAAATTTATTTGCTTGATGATTATATGCAAATTTTTCGAATTTATCTGCATGTAGTTTCAAATGAACTAATACAGTTCGTGTATTATCCATAGCAATCATACGAATTCCATCTTTATCAAAAATCAAACTCATTTCAACTAAAATACATTTCAAAGCTTCTTTTAAAGTTCTGATTGCAGCAGTTTGAACTGTTTTAGCTTCAACTATATAGTCTGGCATTTTTATTTTATAATTCCATTGCGTTTAAAACATATTTATTTCATATTCTGTCTCATTGTATGTGCTCGTTTTTTAGATACTATACGACCATATTTATTGTATTGTAGGTCACTTTTAGTTAACCCACCACTGGTTTTCTCAGCAGTTCCATGCATGACTTGTGCTCTTGAACCGCGAACTCTTAAAGTTTTAGAAGAAGGCATCTCTTTATTAAAGTTAAAGGTAAAGTTTTTTACCCTTTAAATTTAAATTTTTAAAAGTTAATTAACTAAAAAAATATATAGATAGTAAGATTTTTAGTTGGAGTATGCTAGACCACCCATACCAGACATTACACGGAGTACGTTGTAGTTTAGAGCGTATACGCGCACTTGGGCCGTATTAGAACCTACTACCGTGTTTACAGATACCGTTAGTTGTAGAGTGGCTTTATCAATACGAGAAAAGTTGCACGTGCCTGAAGGTTGGTGTTCCTCCGGGCGTAGAGCGAAGGAGTATACGTTAATACCTTCGGACGGGCAACGAGTGTGGTGTTGGTAAGGTTGTACTTTAGAGAAATAATCACCTTCACGTTCCGTAAAACGATCTTGGCCGTTGAGCTGTAGTTTAGCTACTTCTACAGGGTTCTTGCCTTCGCAACGTACACCAGACGCAAGAATTACTTTGGCGAGTAGGTAGTTCACACCCGCATCGAATTCAGCTACACCAGTTGAATCTATTACGTCCGCACCATAAAACGGATTATTAGTGTCTGTACCAGATTGTTGAGTAGGTCCTTGACCAAGAGTTCCTGCAGCCGGTATTCCCGGAGCACCCGCACCTTGACCACTAGATTGAGATAGTAGAGCAGTAATAATACCATCCGTTGAGAAATCATCGGAATAGTTGAACGGTTGAGGACCACCTACAGACGCTACCCACGTATTTACAGAGCAGTCAACGAAGGAATCGCGTTGTACTACCCATTGTAGTTCCTTTACAGGGTGGTTAAAGTTGAGTTGTACTTTGTTGGATGAAGACGTAATAGATTCCGCACCCGTGTATTGTAGTTGTTCAATTAGGTATTCGTGGGATTGTTGAGCGAAACGACGACGCTCTTCCGTGTCTAGGTATACGTAGTCTACGTATAGAGAGGCGGCCGCAAGAGATTGTTGAGGAGCAGCTACAGGCGCACCTACTCCCGTTTCTGCATATTGGCAATTTTGCCACGTTTCGAAGGTTACGTTTACACGCACTTCGTGGTATTGTAGAGCAATTAGAGGAATCGCTACACCAGGATTGCGGCAGAACCAGAATTGTAGAGGTACATATAGCGTCTTGGCAGGCGTACCAGAGCGAGGAATACAAGAGATAGTCTTCTCAGAAGAAGAGCAAGTCGCATCTAGAGGAATACCATTCGCACGTTTCATTAATACTAGATCGTGCGTGTTGCCTACAAGAGATTCGAAGGCAGGCATGATACTTTGATCTACGGATAACTGCGTCCAGATTTGCATCCAATCACCATATTGACGATCAATACGTTGACCACCAATTTCTACTTCTACCTGGTTAATTAGACGGTGGCCAATGTAATTTAGCCAACGGTGACCAGCAATAGGAGTTGTTTGACTCGCATATACGGAACCAGGGCCTATACTTACTTCAGGTAGAGTTACTTGTAGGTAAGTCTTGTACATTAGATCCGCATTACGATTGATTACAGCCGTTACACGTTTATTGAAGTCAGCTTGGCCATTGAAAGTTACTTCAATGGATTCTACTGCGAAGTTCGTGTGACGTTTGTATAGAACTTTCCAGAAGGTAATTTGAGGATTACCGGAGATATAAATGTCTTGCGCACCATAAGATACAAGTTGCATTAAACCACCACCCATTTTGTGTTTATACCTTGAAGCAAGAAAAAATTTTTCGGAGAATTTTGACCTTGACGCATAAAATTTCTTTGTGTTCAAAGAATGAATAAACTATATTAAATACCTGTAGAACCAAATCCACCAAAAGCTCTAGAATCAGGAGCAGAAGGTAATTCTTCCAGGGAATTCACAAATACAATTTTCTTCCATGGCAAAAAGTTATATTGACATACTTGAAAGAGTCTTCGTCCATAAGGAATTTCATATGAATCTAGCATAGGATTAATACAATCTACTCTTGCAATTAATTCACCACGATATCCTGCATCTGCTAAACCAATATTATTCGATTGTCTTAGTGGCGTTAAACTTGTAGATGATCGAACAATAAGTAGATAAGGAACAGGATTTCCTTCAGAATCTAAAGCAGCAAAATACATTCCAGTCTTGATTTCTATACCAATCTTACCAGTAGTGAAATCAAGATTATAATAAGGACTTAGTAAATCTAATCCTGAATCAGTCCATCTACGATTAAAAAAATGACTTTGCATATCCGTGCGTAATTTAGAATCAGGAATCCAAATATAAATACTCATTTCTTATTATATCATTCGTTGTATGAAAGTCTTTATCGGAATAAAAGTTAAAATAATAAGTATAACGGCAGAATATTGAGCTAATAAATAATACATTGATTCTGTTGCATTAATTCTACCTAAAGAATATTGAACAAATACAGCTAAAGGTGAAAAAAATCCTTCAGTAACTCCTTTACCTAAATAAAACATAGCAAAATAAACTAACCCCATTATAGGAGGATTAGCATCAGTATAAATTTTTGAATATAAAATAGTTAATGTTCCTAAAAAGTCAATAAAATATTTATAATACATTATTTTTTAGGAAAGTAAATGTTTTAAACATACAGACATATACTTTTCTGAACTTCCAACATCAATTTGTTCTAAATCAGAAATAAGTTTTTTAGTATAGTGTGCCCATGTTCCATCTTTACATTTTAGACAAAGAGCATTCAATTTTTGTATATTTGATGCATAAGGAATACAATCTAATATTTCACCAAATTTTTGTTGTTGAGCATCTCCATCTAAACCAACAACAAGAATATTTTTTTTATATTGCAAAAGAGCTATCTTAATAAAATCAAGAAGACCTTTAAAGAATTGTGCTTCTTCAATAATAATAGAATTTACTGAAAGAAATTCATCTTTGAATTCAAGAGGTTTCTCATGATCCCATAATAAACATGAAACTTCTTCTTTATTATGTGAAACAATTTTAGCGTCTGAAGAATATCTTGTATCAATCATAGGTTTTAAAGCTATAATTGAATTCCCAATAAATTTCTGACGACGAATAAATGAAATTGCATGTGTAGTCTTACCTGAAAACATTGGACCCATAATAATTTCAAGTGACATTTATTAGTTAGAATATTTAAAAATATTAATTCATTTTATATAATGTATTTTGTTGCTTCTCGTAGTTTACTTTCCATATGTGATCATAAAATATCTAATCCTGAAAGTTCATCAAGAAGAATTCCTTCTACATTTCCTTCTAAAAAAGGTCAAACAGTTTATTGCCATGTAACAGCTTTAAAAAATTTCATATCTTCTTATCTTCCAAAAATTAAATTTCCATTTGTTTTAGTATCTGGAGATTCATATTTTACCGTACCAGATGATTTTAAAGAAGAAACGCAAATAATTTTAAATCATCATTTGTTAATTTGTTGGTATTGTCAAAATTGCACTAACCCTTCAGAAAAATTAATACAATTACCTTTAGGTCTTGATTTACATACATTTCTAAGTAAACCTACACCACAATATTTTTGGAATAAAAATGTAAAGCCAATTGAATCAATTCAAACACAAGAACAAAAACTTTTTAATATATCTAACACTAGAATTAATAAAAAAAATTTATGTTATGGTAATTTTCAATTTTTAACAACTACAAGACATGGTAATGATAGAACTGATTGTATAAATCAAGTTTCTAAATCATTAGTTTATTATGAACCTAATAGAATTCCAAGAGATCAATGTTGGAATCAGATGATAAAATTTAGGTATATATTATCTCCTCATGGAAATGGTTTAGATTGTCATAGAACATGGGAAGCTTTAGCTCTCGGATGTATTCCTATTATGAAAACATCACCTTTAGATCCTATGTTTGAAGGATTGCCTGTCTTAATTGTAAATGAATGGTCTGAAATAAATCAAGAATTATTAGATAATTTTAAATCTTCTGGAAATTTAGATAAATTAAAATTAAATTATTGGAAACAATTATTTGATAAACATAAATGAAATACCTTATAGCAGGAACATGTAGAAATATTTCATCTACATGGCCAAATGTCCAATTATCATTAGAGAAAATATGTAATACATTAGTTTCATATGATATTGTTATTGTTGAATCTAATTCTAATGATAATACATTAGAATTACTAAGAGTTTGGAGTGAAGGAAAAGAAAATATCAAAATTATTTCTATGGGAAATTTAGAAGGTTCAAGAACACAACGTATTTCAAGATGTCGTAATGAATACTTGAAATATATTACTGATCACGAATATTTATTAGTTGTTGATTTAGATGATATTCTGAGAATTCAAGATAATTTTAAAGAACAATTAGATTCATGTTTTTTAAGAAATGACTGGGATTGTATAGCATGCAATCGATTAGGAAAATATTATGATATATGGGCATTAAGATGTCAAAAAATTGGAATTAATTTTGATTGTTGGGAAATGGCAAATAAACGTTCTAAAACTATAATGACTTCTAAAGGATTTAGAAAAATACCTGATCGTAAAAATTATGTTGATAAGTTTATGATAAATATACCTAAAAATTCTCAATGGATTCTATGTATATCTGCATTTTGTGGTATGGCATTATACAAAACTTCTGCTATAAAATCTAAAAAGTATAATGGTGATAAAACATGTGAACATGTAGCATTTAATAAAGGATTACGTATATTTATTAATCCAAAATTTATTAGTGGTTAAACATAATGAATAAATTTCCAGTATTAATTCTGAATTATATGCGTCCTGATAATATAAAAAATCACATAATACCTAATTTATTGAATGAACCAATAGTTTCTAAGATTATTATTGCACATGGAAAAAGAGATACTATTTTTGATGTGGATAGTTTAGAAGATGGTGAAATTAAGACAATTGATAATATTTTACATATTGGTAATTATTCTGAAAATGTTTTTTTTAGATGTTTTAGAAGATGGAATTTAATTCATAAATTAAAGAATCTAGGTATACTTACAGAAGAATGTATTCTTGTTCAAGATGATGATTATTATTTTAAACAAGGAGAAATTGAAAAACTATTATTACCTTATCAACAAAAAAAAGGTATTTTAATTTCTGGATTTCAAGGAAGAATATTATCAAACAATTCTTACAATTTTTATGGTTATAATGGTAATTCTGATATAGTAATAGGTAGAAGTATTTTTGGAAGCATTCAAACAATTTATAATGCAGTTGAACAAATAAGAAAATCAAATATACCAATAAATATTATTAAATATGAAGATGATATAACAATATCTTTCTTTACCTCTGGAAAAAAATTCAACAAAAAACATTTTGGTTTAAAACTTAATGCTATAGAGCTTCCATCTCCAAATGGCGTATGTCAACGCCCAAATCATCTTGAACAAAGAAATAATACAGTTAAATTTTTAAATAAGAAATATAATAATATTCCACATAAACGATTTATCTGGCAAAAAATAAAATAAAATATCATTAATGGGAGGTTCTAGAAGATTCTTAAGTAATAGTTTAAATAATATATTAAGAAAAATAGTAAGTTTATTACGTGTTTATAATATAAATGATTGGTTTATAGGTTATGGTACACTTTTAGGAATTGTAAGAAATAATTCATGCATTAATATGGATGATGATATTGATATAGTATTAAATATTAAACAAAAAAACTTACTTATAAAATTATTGGAAGACAATAAGTTTAAAATTGTTACATTAAAAGAAGATTTTATGAAAGTAGTTATTAATGATTCTATCCCACCTATAGATTTTTATTTAGCGACAGTTGATGGTAATGGAAACTTTAATGATACTTGGGAAAAAACAACTTGGAGCAATGTTTACCCATTATTAGTGCGTAAATGGTATGATGTGAATTTATTCTTGCCTTCAAATTATACAACCAAATTAGTAAATAGATATGGTGATGATTGGAAAATTCCTAAACAATCTAAAGGAATAGATCCTAAAAAAACTATAATATAAGTTAAAAACTAATAATATAAATAGTTTTTATATTAATAAAATGGATAATACTGAAAAGCAATATTGGGATACATTTTATAATGAAAAACCTAATTTAAATGAATGTAGTAATTTTTGCAAATATATTACAACAAAATATATATCTAAAATAAATGACAAAGATTTAACAATAGGTGATTTTGGTTGTGGAAATTGTAGAGATTCTACTTTTTTTGCAGAAAATGGATATAATGTATTAGCAGTTGATAGTTCAATTGGAATAGTTAACCCTCATAAAAATATCAAATTATTGATAGGAGATATAGAAGAAATTTTAGAAAATAATGATAACCCCTTATTAAATATTGTTTATATGAGATGGTTCTTACATGCTTTACCTTATGTAAAAGGTAAAATTATTTTTAATAAGTCTGTAGAATGTATAAAAAAAGATGGATTTTTATGTATAGAGGTTAGATCATTAAATGATATTGAACTTAAGAAAAAAAGTATTTATAATGAAAATGATGAATCATATTATACTAATCATAAAAGATGGTTATATACTAAAGAAAAAATTCTTAGTTTAATTAATACAGAAAATCTGGAAATTTTAGAATTATCTGAGGATTTTGGATACTCTAAAAATGATCATTCTGAAACATATATATCAAATCCATTACTAATAAGATTAATTGCAAGACGCAAGTAATTTACTCAAATACCATCCTAGGAACGATATGCATAGCTTCTAATTCTTGTGTCCACAACTTAACAGCATAAGGAATAGTTTTCATTTCAAAATGTGTTTTAATTCCACATGTTCCACATTGATAAATATTTTCTACTTGATTTACTACAGCCAAAGTTCCACATGATTTACAGAATCCTGTTGTAAATGGGTCTGATACATCCATTAGGCGTTCTTTCGTGAACATACTTATGCCGTGACTAATCATACAATCACGTTCCATTTCACCTACGCGCAAACCACCATCACGCGACCTACCTTCACAAGGTTGACGAGTTAAGCTTACAATAGGACCACGAGCACGAGAATGTTTTTTATCAATTACCATGTGTTTCAATCTCTGATAGAATGTAGGACCCATAAAGATTTCAGCTTCCATCATTTCTCCAGTTTGACCATTATACAAAACTTCATTTCCATAAGGATGCATACCTAATTCAAGTAATTGTTCACGAATATTATCAACTTTTAAATGTGAATAAGGTGTTCCATCACCCAGCGCTCCTTTTTCACAACATACTTTACCATACATAGTTTCCATTAATTGTGCAATAGTCATACGAGAAGGAACAGCGTGAGGATTCATTATTAGATCAGGTCGTAGTCCAGTAGCAGTAAAAGGCATATCTTCTTCATCTAAAATAATACCACAAGTTCCTTTTTGTCCATGTCTCGATGAAAACTTATCACCAATTTCAGGGATACGTTCAGAAACAACACGAACTTTAATAAATGGATAACCATCAGAATTCTTGTCTTGCCATACACCATCTACACGACATTCTTCAGAATTTTTATGAGTTGTTGAAGAATCACGATAAGTATATCCATTAGGATCAGATTTAATAGAAGTTACTTTTCCAATAACAATATCATTTTCTTTTATGAGAGAATTTAGTACTGGTACACCTGAATCTGTAATACTAGAATAAGATGAAGATTTATACCCCCTCGTATTTTCACGACGAGGTTTTGTGAATTTTTCTTCTTTACCTGAAGCGATATTACGATGTTCTTCGTCTTTATAAATTGTATAATATAGCGTTCGAAATAGTCCTCGGTTAATAGCACCTTTATTTAGAATAACTGAATCTTCTTGATTATAACCACCATAAATACCAATTGCTACCATAATATTATCACCTGATGGCATATCTTGAGTTTTCAAAACATTCATCATTCTTGTTTCTACAAATGGACGCATAGGACTACACAAAATATAACCATTTTTATCTAGACGCTTCGCATAATTCCTTGCAAAGATACCCATTGCCTGTTTCCCCATAGCAGATTGATATGTATTACGAGGTGATTGATTATGATCACTAAATGGAATACTACTTGCCATATGACCTAAAATCATAGTAGGATGAATTTCACAATGTGTATGAATTTTAGTAATTTCAGATGGGGTCATAGCAACACGAATAGTTTCAGTTTCACATGGATCAACAAATTCAATACATGAACGAACCCAATCATTCCATTCTTTAGATTTAGGAGATGATATTAGAGAACCTTTTTCTACTCGAAATAAAGGACGAACAAATCTTCCACCATCAGATTCAATACTAATATTTTCATGTTGAATATTCCATGTAATTCCTGTATGAGGATGTAATTTGAAATTCTTTTTTGCTAGTTTCAAATCATTAAATACTTTTAGAGGATTAGAAGTATAAGCTACAATAACACCATTCACAATAACTGAACAACCTTTGAAAGATTGCAGAATATTTTCAATCCATTCAATATTCATAAAAGATTTCAAAATATCAAGAATTACAAGAGAAGGTGTATGTTGACTAATAGCTGAAAGCATACAAATAGATTTAACAATACCAACTGAATGACCTTCAGGTGTTTCTACAGGACATACATATCCCCATGAACTTCCATGTAATTTACGAGGCGCTAGTAACTTACCTGATTTTTCAACAGGTGTTTGAATTCGTCGTAAATGACTAATTGTAGCAGAATATGATAATCTGTTTAGAACTTGAGAAACACCAACTTTAGTTGCATTAGACATAGTAGAAGTTGTTCCTAAACCTTGAACGGTAAAATTACCTGTAGCAAGCGCTTGTTTTAGTTTACCTTCAATTGTTGAAACTTTCAAAATTTTATATAGATTGTTTACATTCAAAATTTCTAATGGACGAGCAATACCTTTTTTCCAATTATCATTATTAACTTCATGAACGAATTTACTACGAATATCTTTACATACTTTTTGAAATAGTTGACGAAATAAATGTGTTAGTAATGATCCAGTACTTACAATACGTTTATTTGGATAAGCATCACGATCATCAATATTTTGATAGCCTTGTTCAGTCATAATAAGTTTACGAATCATTAGTGCAGTTAAGTAAACTTTACGCGCTTCTAAAGTTTCACGAGGAGATTTATCATTACCAAATTTCACATGAGGTAAATATTCAGAATCAAGTAGAGATTTAACATAACCTTTTTTATCTTCTGATGTAGTACCATATTGCATATGATGAACTAGATAATTAATTGCGTCATCACGAGTATAAATACCGATATCAGCAGATTCTTTAAAAGATGCAGCAAGTAAATTAACAATTTTTTCATCAGTATCTTTAGGCCAAATTAGATTTACGATATCTTCATCACATTCCATACCAAGAGCACGAAACATAACAATCAAAGGAATATCTTCACGAAATCGAGGAACACAAATAGTCAAAGGATAACCAAATCCATTAAATTTTGCACTCATACGAATTTCAAGTTTTTTAGGTGGAGTTGTAAATGATTCATGTAAAGATTTCATTTCAGCAGAATAAGTATATTTAGCACCATTTTTCTTATTATAGAAAATCATAATACGATTATCAGCAACTTTTTCTTGTGATAGAATAGTTCTTTCAGATCCATGAATAATAAAGTATCCAAATGGATCATATTGACATTCACCAATTTCTTCTTTTGACATTGGATAATCTTTCATAATACATAGAGAAGATCCAAGCATAACAGGAATTTTACCAAGAGAAACACCTTCAAATACTTTTACATGTTCATCATATTCTACAAATGAAGGAGAATGATATACACGAGCAGTAAATTTTACATCTACAAACATTTGTGCGGAATATGTAAAATTACGAACACGAGCGTCTTGAGGAAACATAGGTTTGATTCTTCCAGACGCTTCTTGAATTCTAGGTTTCATATAAGTTACATTATCAAATGTTAGACGAAGTTCATATTTATATTTTTTAGTTTCAGGATCTTGTTCATGCCAAACAACAATAGGAGCAGTTGAAATAACAATCAAAGGAATTTTATTACGAATAAAATCTTCAAATGATTCAAGTTGGTGCTCTACAAGTTTAGACACACCATCTTTTTGAAAATATGTTGTAATCGCATCCCAGTCCATGGTAGTAATATTAGAAGTTTAATCCGTAAATCTATTCTATTCGTTTTTAAATAAGAAGATGATTAAAATTACAAAAGTTCCTAGTTTTGAAGAACCCGCTAAAAAGTCTGAATTAAAGAAAACACCTAAAACATATCCAAAGTCAAGCTTAAAAACTAAAAAAATTGTTCCTGTAAAAGATCCTGCAAAAGCTCCTCCACGTAAAAAAGGTTCTCGTAAATTTACGATGAGACTTAATTTAAAATCTAAAAAAGTTAAAGATTTAAAACCTGAAGAAGTTGATAAAAAAATAGAAGAATTAAAAATGAAAAATATTCCTCAAGATCTTAAAAAAGATGTTGTAGAAAACGCTATAGTTGCTGGATTTGTTTCTTCTTCTTAATATTAAGATGACTAGATATTGGGGTCCATTAGGATGGATGACATTACATTCAATATCATTAAATTATCCTGTTAATCCTTCTAAAGAAGATAAACAAATTTTAATAAGATTTATGAATAATTTTACTGAATCTATAACATGTCCTAATTGTCAATCACATTTCAAAACAATATTTCAAACTTATATAGGATTATTTCCATCATGGAATACAAGTAAATATGATTTATTTGTTTTTATTGCAAGAGCACATAATACAGTAAATAAAAGATTAGATAAACCTTTAATTAGAACAGTTGCTGAATGTCTTGAAAAAATTAAAACAAATAGTATTCATACATCATTAACAGGGTTTCGTCAAGCATATATAAATTATTTAATAAGTAATTGGTCCGGAGAATTAACTGGAGAAGGAAGATTACGAATGGGTTATGCTAAAGAAGTTCAAAAAATTAATTATCAATATTGGTCATTAAGAGAAACAAATATAAATTCTTTAACTTTTCCTGAAACAGATGTTTTATTTGATATTGAACAAAGATCTGTGTTAGCAAAAGCTACAATGGGAATACCATCAATATATAAAGGTTCTTTACCTAATGTAGGATTTAGATTTTCAGGAGGGAAATTGAAGTTAAGGAATTTGTAGGATTCCATGGTAAAGAAATTCTAGGTTTCATTTCCCAATCAAATCTTTTCATCCATGGATTTCTTGTATCTGTATAAGTTTCATCAGGAAATTTAACTAATTTTTTTGCCTTTCTTAAAGAAGATTTAGGCAAAATAAATTGTAATTGATTTATTACTGAAAAGTTTAAAGGTTTTCTATCTAAAGTTAATGATTGAGGAAATTTAATAATATCTGTAATTAAAGGAGCGTCAGAATAAGGATAATACCAATCCCAATTTGGTGGTGAACTTTTAGTAAAATATTCTAAAGTCCAACTAAATGTTTTCCAATACGCTTCAACTACTTTTTCAGGATTAATTACACCATCTAAAATATGTAAGTAATATTTTTTATTAAATAAATTATCTTTTCCAAGAACATATTTTTCTTCTGGTCTTCTACGCAATAAAATTCTTTCTTTTAAAATTCTTTGTTCTTCTAACGCTACACAATTCAAAAAAACTTTTCTTCCTTCAATTGTTAAAAGATTAGGTTGTTTAGATTTTTCATAAAATTGTAAGGCACGATTATATCCATCTTCTCTTAATGAAAATATACCTAGACTAGGCATAAAATCATTACCAAAACACATTATAGACAAAGCAATATATTGATAAATATCCATGGGTAATTTTGCAAATAATTTCCATATATCCATAATAGCAAATTCTTCTTTTTCCCCCATTTCAGAACTTTCTCTGAGAAGAAACATACCATTTCGTAATGATAATTTATGATGTTGAAGACAAATTAAAATTAAATCAGCATCTAAACCATAAATAGTTATAGATTTGTTTTTATCAGAATGCTGAAGAAATTGAATAATTTTATGTTCACCTTCACCTGGTTCTTGTGTTCCTGATATAATAATTTGAGGAAATCTTGATTTCATAGCTTGTTCTAATTCTAACATATAAGGTGTTCCTGGAGATATTTGATTTCTATCAAAATTCCCAGAAACTTCTTTTTGACACATACGACGATATCTTTGTTGAACTATTTTAGCATATGGAACTAATCCATCAAAAGCTACATAAATAATTTTTGCTTGACAATAATCATTTAAAATCATTTCAAATGCTTTTAAAATAGATTCAATTGGATTATTATCATCTAAATATCTATGAATTAAACAATTAAAATCAAAACATAAAATATCAGATTGATGTTTTCCTTTTAAAGATCTTACTATTCCACCATGTGTTTTAATTAAAGTAGCAAAATAAAAAGGTATACCCATTACATATGTTAAGTTCCTAATATGAAAACTCTTACTATAAAAATAAAATGGATTGGTTATGGATTGGTTTAGGGGCACTAGCTATAATAATGTTTATAGCAACAAACTATACTAAAATAAAAGTTTCTGAAGGAAAAGGATGTTCATCATGTCCAGGTAAAAATATTCAACCAGATTTATAAGAATGCATTGTATTATGGATAAAGGAGGTCGTAAAAGAAAATTTACTATGCGTAATCCTGGAATTGGTAAATTACGAAAAGGTGATTTAACTAATATAGGTTATCATGTATCAAAAACTAAAACTGCAAGACATCGTGCATTAAATAAAGCTGTGCGTAAATATGGTCCATTATCAACATTTCGTAAATTAAATGCTGTTATGATATATTCTAAAAAATCATCAAAATCTAAAACTTTTAAGAAGGATCGTAATTGGATAAAGAAAAAGTTTATGTAAATATAAATGGATATTGTAAGTTTTCTTTTATCTGCTGTATTATTTTATGCGTTTGTTCCTGGTGTCTTACTAAGACTTCCTGCTAAATCATCATTTAAAACTTCTTTAATTGTTCATTCTGTATTATTTGCAGGGGCATCCTCATTAGTAATGTGGTATTATTGGACAAAAATTCGTGAACGATTTGGTAATCATGGTGCTGGATGTCCTATAACACATGTTCCTACTAACGCTAATGTTGATAATTGTGTTCCTAATTGTCCTCCTGGTGGATGTGAAAGAGGAAGAATTTACGGACAAACACCTACACCTAAATAATGGATGAAGATTTAGCTACATTAGTAGCAGGATGTATAATGTTTATATTAGTTGCTATATGTTGTTATTTAGGACTTTATAAGTATAGAACTCAAGGTTCATATTCTGAAGAAGAATTATTAGAGTTATATTAATAATGGGAAATACAAAATCTCAACCTTCGGAAGTAGCAGTGGAAATGACACCTTCATTACCACCATTACCTCCACCACCAGTAGAATCTAATGATTTTGTAATCTTAATTCAAGATAATTTAAATGATAGACTTGTTGATAATAATAAATTTAATGAAGCTAGATTATTAGTTAAAGTTTGTTATGGATTAAAAGAAGGAAAAAAAATAACTAAAGATATAAAAAGAAAACAAGTATATTTATTTGGTGATGATAGTCTTAAATCAGATTTTTTTGAAAAACAACAAATAACATTTGAACAAAAAGATGATTTTTTAAAAGAACATTTTAAATGTAGTTTAGAATTAACTTTATTTCTTGTAAATGCTGTTTCAGATCCTAGTATTAAAGAACTTTGGATAGTAATTGATACATTCAAATGTAACCAATTAACGAAAGGATTAGGTAGAAAAATGTTATGTACAACATTTCAAGCTTTTAAAGAATATAGTATTGGAGGTTGTTATGGAAGAATCGCTCCAGAAATTCCTTTTAATAATAGAAATCCTATTTCACATAAATATTTAAATTTTTGTTTTAATTTACAACATTTGAAAGATGAAACTAAAGTACAATTAACAGCAGTTTCAGAATATGGAAGAACTCTTATTAATGATAAAGAAAGAGAAAGAATATTAACAACTGGAAAACCAGGTCAAGAAGAATATGATAAGTTTGAAGAATTAAGACGATCTACACAAAGAAATTTAGAAAGATATTATACTAAAACTTATGGATTTGAAAAAGAATCTGAGATGGAACTTGGTGTTGCAGGAGATATAGAATCAAGATATTGTACTGAAATGGGTTGTACAGTAGGACAAATAATTTCAAAATGTAGTGAAAAAGGTGGAAAAAGAAAACGAACGCGTAGAAAAAAATCTCATAGATAAAATATAAAAAATGTGGGCATATCTTTTAGTTACTGCATTAACTTTCTATCTTCTAGTTCCTGGCGTCGTCCTCACTTTACCTCCTGGCGGTTCTGGCCAAACTGTTCTTCTAGTTCACTCTGCCGTATTTGCAGTAGTGCATCTACTAACCCACAAATATCTATTTCGTCGTTAAAAACGGATTTAAGTTACGAATATTTTGTTACCATAAATGATACCACAATTTAATGCAACAACGCCTTCTTTAAGAGGATTAGTAAACACTACATCCTCTCAAGGAATTATACCAGATATATATGTTGCGTCTATATTAGGCTCTATGCTTATATTCATGTGTTGTTGGTGTATAATATGTTCTTGTAAGAAAGCGTGTTAAATTAAAAATGGATTTTTTATTGAATTTTTTATGATTAAGAATGGTAGACTTAGTAAAACAAAAAAAGCAATTAATGTATGAAATTCATTATTTCTTTGGAAATCCAAGAAAATATAATACACATACATCTAGAGAAGAATTTGGAAGAGGAGTTTCAAGATGGTTTGGTAAATATAAACTTGAATCACCAAAGAAATTAATATTTCAAGAATATTGTAGAAAACGAATAATACTAGAATAGAATCTTCTTATTTTAATGGCACTTAAACCTATAACAAAAAAAGAACTTCAAGAATTGAAATCTATTGTTGATAAACAAATTCTTAATCAACAACTTAATAAATTTGTTGAAGGTATTAGATCTGATATACTTTACTATGCACAAAAAACAACTAAAACATCTTATTCAACTTATTTATATTATTCTAGTAGTGAAGATCATATATATATTGAAAACAAAGATTATATTAAATCTAGGCTTATAGATTGTTTTCCTGATTCTAAAGTTGAATTACTATATAAATATGAACTTCTTAATGGACATCAAATAACTTCAACTGAAAATCAAATTGAAGAACCTTATTCAACTAAATTTCTATATTTTATTGTTGATTGGTCTTAATTAAAAACGAATTAGATTCATTTTTAATAGTATAGTGAAAATGCAAGCAGGTATTCCATATTCTCAAATTGAAGTGAATGGTAAATATAAACTAGATAATAAAGAAATCATTGTTATAGATAAACATATTGCTATGATTAGTAAATCTGAAGATCCTAAATTTTCAGGACATGAAGAACGTATTGTTTATTATTTTGTAGATGATGAATTCATGGGAATTTCTGATGCTTTTAAACTTTTGAATATTACTTATTAAAAACGGATTATATAAACCTGAATTACTTTTTAACTAAACAAACATGGAGCAAATTAAAAAAATTGCTACACATGTATTCAAAACTCTAGGTGCTGGGTTTAGTGAGAGAATTTATCATAATGCAATGGAGGTTGTGCTAAAAAGACAAAATATTCCATTTCAAACAGAACATGAAATTCCTGTTCTGTTTGAAAGTATTCAAGTAGGAAAAGTTAGAGCAGATCTTGTTGTTGATGAAAAAATTGTAGTTGAACTTAAAGCAGTTAGGGGTGTTTGTGATAAACATACAACACAATGTTTTATGTATATGAAACTACTAAATATAGAACAAGGTATTGTTATTAATTTTCCACCTAATGATGAAGATGAATTAGATTTTCAAGAAATTTCTACTTCACCAATTTGTAAAAGGTGTGGTCGTGATAGTCATATAGCAAGTGGTTGTTATGCTAAAAAACATATAGATGGTTTTAATCTCTAAACACTCTGAATAAATTCCCATCTCAAATAATCACAAATCTTTTTCCATATTTGGTCATGAGCAATTAATCTATCACGAGATTTTAGCAGGGGAAAATATACCTTGTATTCATCTAATTCCAATAATTCAAAGAATTTGAAAAGTATATAAGAATAAGATAGAAAATTAGTACGCTCATCGGGACAATATAATAAGAATGGCGCTTGTATTTCTTGAAACATAGTTCTAATTTTTTCTTCAATGGCTGGTGTGATTGTTGGGGGTGGATTCCCATTAAGTCTTGATAAGATGTGGGCGGCATGCTCGTAATACTTAGATCTATTCAGCTTCTTTAAAATCTCTCTTATATCTTTTTCACATAATTCTGCAATATTAATAATTCTTCGTTTTTTAACTTCCATAATAACTTCATTCATAATATCATCAGGAATTAAAGTAGATTCCTTAGCTTGAAATTGATTTAGAATTTCATTTAAATGATTAATTTTTTTATAAGCGTAATTATTTCTTTCTTTTGGAGTATCTCTAAAACTAGGATAATCACTAACAACAAGCATATTTTCTTCTGAACCACATGTAGGACAAACTAAAATACCTTCTTCAGATAATTCTTCTCTTGCAATATTACATCTATCACAATGTTCTGTAGTTAAAGATTTTTGTTCAGGCTCATTAGAAGAATTTAATTTAAGTCTTGAAGTAAATTCATCAAGTAATTGTTTTTTAGATATTTGAGGTTCTGCATTAAAATTTTGTGGATTTAAGAATTTCACAAAAGTATTTTGATCTGCTGGAGTAATTAATAAATTTTGTTGTTTTTCTGATGAATCATAATATTTTAGAAATACATCAGCGTTCTGAGTATAATAATCAACTAAAGGATTTTTAGTATCTAATAATTTTTTAATAGATTTTAATTCTTCTTGTAATTTTGTAGTATTAATAATTTCTTCAGATGTAGATGAAATTCTTTCAAGTTCATCTTCAATTTCTTTTTGTTTTTTTAAAAGTTCTTCTTCACATAAAGTATTATTTAAAGAAGAAACTATATTTCTATGAATTGAATCAAGAGTTCCTGAAACTATATCATTTGATTTAGTTCGAGGAGTTTCACGAGATTTTTTTAATCTAAATATATTGGAATCCATTTTATTTAGTTCTTCCTTAAAACTATTAAAATCCCTAATAACCCCAAAGCAATAAATAAAGGTAATTTAGAATCAGATTTATTTGTAAAAGATTCTTTACCAGCACATATAGAAGGATCAACTTTTGTACATAAAGATGTATTATAATCAGGACTTAAATCAGTATTTAAAAAATAACTTTTTGAACCATCAGAAGTTTGACATGTATAACATTCACATGAAGGTGTACCATCAGATGTAAGAGAATTGAATAAATACAAAGGATTTAATGCACCAATATCTTCTAAAATACCAGGAATTAATCCTGATGAAACATTATTCACATAATTATATCTTGGTTGAATTGAACCATCAGGAGCGTTACATGTTCCACCTGTATTAACAAAAAATTGATTACCTAAAGCATCTCCACCAATTAAATCATCAGCATATCTAACTATTGCAGATGAATTTCTACCTAATTGACTAAACGTTCCATCTGAACCAACACCTAAACTATCAGGAGAAGGAATATGATCAGAATAACTATAAGAAGGACCAATTATATTAGTTTCTACATTTGAAGTTTTGTTACTTATATCACTCCATAATGAATTTTTTGAAAGATCTGCCATTATTTATTACTTTTATGTTTTTCTATATATTCAATAACTTGTTTTCTATATTCTTTATTCATAAATACACATGGACGAGTTATAAGCATAGTTTTAATTGCTGATTCCATATGATAATCAAATTTTAAACATACATATAACAAAGAAAGAAAAGCGCTACGATTAATACCTAAATGACAATGAACAAATATTGTTCCTTTATCTTCATTCATAAATTTATTCATAAAAGTTTCAAATAATGTATACCAATCAGTAATATTTGAATTTTCATCATCATAAGCTTCTATACATGCATAATTATAAGGATATAAATTTCTAAACCATTCAGGTGAAAATTCATCAAATGCACAATTTACAGCATATTGAATATTATACTTTTTCATATTTTCAGGAGTTAATTGTTTTCCTGCTCCAACTAGAATTCTTGGATGAATTTTTACTATAGGAAAATCAGAACCATATAAAAGATATCTATATTCATCCCATAAAATTGAGTCCATAATCTATTAATGAAAAACGAATTCTTTATCCGTTTTCAAACTTATGAGTATGGAGCATAAAGATTTTCACAATACTCAACTACATTGGGCAACACTACGACGGCGTGGTAAGGTAATCGCAACTGCTCGTAATACTATCGGTACGCGTGATCGAGGTTGTGGGTGGTCGGATTACACTATACATGCTGAACGTGCAGTTGTGAAACTTCTAGGAGATCTTTCACAACTACATGGATGTACATTAGAAGTAGTTCGATTTAATCGACAAGGTGAATATCGAAATTCAAAACCTTGTGCTGATTGTGAAAAGTTTCTTAAAAAGTGTATGAAAACTTGGGGACTTTTAAAAGTTGTTTATTCAACTGAACAAACATCAAAACAAAGCACTTCCGAGTGTTCCAATTATATACGCTAAAAATACCGCAACACCACCTAGAATAGCTGCACCCATATAAGTAGGTGACCCTGATGAATTAAATGTATTAGGAATATATTGCAAAATTAAAGAACGAGGAGTTGATAAAGAAATTAAGATAGTCGCAAGAAAAAACCCTAAATAAACCATAAAATTTTTTACTGCCATTTTAGCTGTATAAAACATATGAGAATTACTTTGTAAGGTCGCAGCAGGTTTATGATTATTTACAACAGGAGCAATAAAAGGATCGCCTCCACCTGTAACCATAGGTGCAAATGAAGGAGATTGGACGGGAGCATTTCCTAAAAGTTCACTTAGATCAGTTGCACCATCCATCTTTATTTATCTTATAGTATTTAACATCGAACATCTTCCGCAATATATTTATAACATTTATCATTGACTTTAACTATTTGTTGTTGAACTTCAGATAAAGGCATAGACAAGGTAGTTTTTGTTACATAAGGTCTATGTAGTAAGGTAACTACTACACCCATCCCAATTAAAAATGAAAAAAAAGGTATATTTTTTTGATCTTTAAGAACTTGAATAATTTTTACAAGTATCATTTATTTTCAGATGCGACTAAATTAAGTGAGGTTGCATCTTTCGTGCATTGAACTTCTTCAGTTTTAAATTTAACACATCCTTTTCCAGTAAAATAAGTATCTTTATCATCAGGTGTAGGTAAATGCATATCTTTACGTGCAGGAGGAACAAACACAGAAACAATTAAAAATCCTGTAAGAACACCAACAAAAATCCACTTTAAAGATAACATTATTTATTATGTATTAAATTTTCTACCAGAACATCCACAAATTGGAATATATATTATTTGTTGATAATTTGGACTACAACCAACAGAAGCAACAAGTTTATTACTTGAACCTTGTCTATTAGTTATTTGAACTTTTTTATCTTGTGATTCTGCTTTAACTCTTAATTTTGCTGTATATCTTGCTGAACTCATTTATTTTGGGGCAGGAATAGTTATTTTAGGTTTCCTTTTAATTTTAGGTATATAATTATCTTCTTTAATTTCTTCAGATTTTAAATCATTAAAAAGTTGCCTGGCTTCCTTTAAAGGAATGTCCTTGTATACCATCTCCAATTTCAATTTGAGGAGTTTGTCCATAATCTATTATAGGAACATTTTTTACAGCATTATTCCATGTTCTTGGTTCAAATAGAATTTTTTTTAATTCTTCTTTTGGTTCACTATCTTTTTTAGACCATAAAAAATATCCAAATGATCCAATAACTAAAATAAAAATAATTATATTAAACCACTGTGAAAAAATAGATTGAGCAAAATGTTTTGCACCTAAAAGATTATTTTCTATTTTTGATACGTTATCTTGGATTAAATGAAACATCTTAATAAATAATAAGAAATTAGGATGCCTTCTTCTAACACATTGATTTATGGTTTATCTATTATAACAGCTGCTCTTCTTGGTTATGCTTCAATGTATGCTGCTAATAATATTTTTCCTATAACAGGTGGAAGTGCTCCTGAACCTAAACCTGAACCTGCTCCTGAACCTGCTCCTGAACCTGAACCTAAACCTGAACCTGAACCTGAACCTAAACCTGAACCTGAACCTGAAACTGAAGGTGGAGGATTATTAGAAGAATATACAGAATCTGAATCTGAAGAAGAATTAGTAGAAACTCCTCAATCTGGTGGATTTAGTTATAATAAACCTTTAACCAATGGATTAACTTATCAATTCTAAACATTTCTCTTCTTGAAATTTTAAATCTTCCAATAATTTTTCAATATATTCATTCACAGAATTATGTTTACATATAAATACATCTTTTGTTCGTGTTGCGAATAAAAGACGTATACATTCATATTGCTCTGTAGGTTTTAATTTACTAAAACATATATGTATTGGAATATCTTTATAAATTAAATGTTCTCTAATAAGATCCATTATTAAATAGATGTGAGTTTCTGTGAATATGGATTTTGATGGAAAGCATTTAAAATAGAAGGTTCGTTACGTTGGACATTTACATCTTGTTGTAAAGGTTCATTATATCTATAAGAACCTAAATGTTGCGCACTCTTACTTGTAGCTACCATACCTGAATTAAATCTTGAAGCGTCTGATAATACACCTTCATCTTTCTTTGTTTGTATAGAATACATATCACCCCCAACAGACATTGATGAACCTTGAAGACCGCCAGGATTAGGTCTTCCTTCTGCTGTTAATTTCATAAATTCTTGGAAAGGTTCAGTAAATGCACGAATATAAGATTCCATTACACCTGCATTAGCATTACCTGAACCCATATAAGTTACAGATGTAGTTTCACGTGCTTGTGATTTCATAGGTTGTTCAGCATATAATGTAGGAGCAGTTTGTGCACCAACAGCAGTATTTGCTCTATCCATACCTAATAAAGCAAATTTATCAGGACGGTTTTTCTTTACATCTGCTTGAATACCAGGAACTGTTACATTATTAGCACCTCTAATCATAGGAGGTTCATATGTTAATTTAGGTTTAGTTACAACTCTTAATTCATCTGTTGTTCTAGGAAGAGCATATTCACGCATAGTATCTTGTTGAAATCCACCTTTAGGAATATTTGTATAACCATCATTTACACCAGGACCAACTTGAACTTGGTCTACAGGAAAAACATTTTTCATATTCTGTCCTGTAACCATACGTGATTGCATAAAATCAGTTTCTACTTGATTACCAAAAGGTTGTCCTGTGCCAGGTTTAGCGTCAAAAAATGATCTTACTTCAGTTTTCTGATGATATTCTTTACCTGCCCCTGTATGCATATCTAGAACATGATTTGTTGCTCCTGAATACATAGATTGAGTTTGATTTGCTCCAAAAAATGGAACTTCATTTGAATGACCTTTAGATTCTTGTGTGTGAACAATATTATCTATATGTTCTTCTGTAGGACGACCATGTAATTCACCACTTACAAAATTTTCTACAGGTTTTTCATCATTTTTAGCAACTAAATATCCAACTGCTCCTAATCCAACTAATAAAGCAAGTTCTACCATCTTTGTTATTACTTTTCCTTTTTAATTCTTGCTGAAATAGGCGGACTAGGAAAAATTGATTGAGGTTTATGAAATAACCAATTCATTTTACGATGTGTTTGATCTGTTTCACTTGAAACTTTAGGTCTTGTTACTGGAGCAAATGGAACTTCATTCTCTCCAGGAACATAAACTTTACGAGTTATAGGACTATCTAAAGCATAATTATTCATTTACTTATTTACTTTTTTTAATTTCTGTAGGAACTCCATGTGATTGTAAATTCCATTCAGACCATCCATCTCTATTAAAAGGTGATACATTCATCGTCTTTATCATAGATTTGAATTTATTTACCATCTTTTGAAATTCACCTGTATCTGTTCCAGGTAAAGGCAAAGGTAATTTAATATTTGTATTTGAAGGTTTTACACCAAAACAATTTACTCCAAATTTAGTTGATGGATCAAAATATCCACCATTTACACCAGGGCGACCACATCCTGTTCTTTGAGCTTCATTTGCTTCCATTTGTAAAGCTTGCCATGTAGCATCTTGTGTTGGAAATAAAGCCATTCCACCTTGAGACCATCCATATCCACACCATTCAGCACCAGTAGAATAAGCTGTCTGAACTTGATCATATGTAGCTAATTCTGAATCATAAGCAGCACATACTGCAGCAGCCTCATCATAAGTATAATCGTTACCACTTACATAAAACACTTCAGGTTTTTGAATATTTTTTGCTGTCATAACAGGAACAGAAGGAGCAGGTGCAGGAGCTTTTTCAAAGAATCCTATATCAAGACCACCATCTTTCATATCCACTTTTAAATATCCTAATTTTAAAAGAACTTGATACAAAATATATCCTAAAACACCTACAACTAATACACTAACAACACTTTGAGTTGAAATAAAAACAAATAAACCTAAAATAACAACACCAACTATTCCTACTAAAAGCATTGTTCCAGATTCTATCATTCTTCCTTGTTAATTTTCTAAGCGATAATAAATTAAGAGTCTCATATTCGAACTAATAGGAAATTGTTTAGGACCATGCTCTACAATTCTTGTATCATCTAAGGTAAACCATGATGATCCTGGAGGAGAATTTCGACCATAAGACCACCAATGTCCACCATTCCAACAAGTTACACCTACTAAAGCATATTCCTTTTTATTTAAACTTAGAATACTAGGATATTCAATACTACCTTGAATAGAATCTTTATGAAATAACATTACTTTTGGAAATGTTCCAATAAGTTGTTGTTTTTCACATCCTTTATTAGAACATTTTTCACACTTCCATTCTTCTAAAATAAGAGGTTTAACAATTTCACCAATACATTGAGTTAATGAAAGATTTGTACTTGGAGCTTCAATTTCAAATTCAATAACAGAATCTTCTTTTAAATTATTATAATCACAATTTTTACATTTTATAGAATGAGCTACTTTAAATCTACAAAGATTATCAAGAAAAGGTATTTTATCACATAAAAAAGTAAAAAGTTCATGTGAATCACCTGTTCCTCTTCCTGCAGGCATATTTGATACATCTTTTTGAGATACTCGAATAGCTTCAAATAATTCTTTTAAACCTACTGAACCTTTAGAATTCCAAAGTTGATAAAGACATTGGTCAAACACATTATCTTTATCAAATTCATTATTTGAATATCTTTGTTGTAATTCAGGTATTCTAAAAATTAATTGAAGACATGCATTAATCCAACAACTTCCACCAAAATTATTTAGTGGGAACATCTTTATTTAATGAAACTTAGAGAAATCTGTTAAAAAGGGTTGTGGAGGTCCTTCAGTTGGAAATGCCTTTTTTAAATCAGGATTGAATTGATAAGTTTCATCTGATGTATCATCTGATTGATGTTTACTAGATTGATGTTTTGATCCAGGAGGACCTTGATATTCAGGGCCATAAATATCAGGATATATATTTGATCCTGAATCTCCATTCTTATTAGTTTTAGGAGGAGCAGGTTCAACTTTAGGTGCTTTTGGACCCATTATAGGTGCTTCTGATGAATAAGATTTTTTAGGTTTTTTAGTTCCTTCTGTTCCAAATGTTTTTAATGTAGAAACTAAATCTGCATTTGTCATATGTTCTTGAGAACTCCAAAATAAAAGAATTATTGATACTAATACTAAAATAACTTTCCACATATTTTATAAGATGTTAAGACGATATATTCCAGGAAAAGGATATGTTAATTTAGGTGTTAAAGATAATAAAGTAAAAAGTATACAAAGTTATTCAAATTTATTAGGAATATGTGATTTAGGTTCTCAAAGTTGGAAATCAAATATTGGATGTTGTGAATCTATTTCTCAATGTTATTCATTACATAATTTAGATGGCGGAGGACCTAATTTATTACAAACTTTTTTTATAGATGGTGGACAACCAACATCAATTCAAATATGTTTTATAGATGGAGGTAAAACCTAATATAAATATAATAAAATGTCTTATACTAAAATTCAACTTCGTAGAGGAACTCAGCCTGGATGGACTGGATCATCTCAACCATTAGCACAAGGGGAATTGGGTTATGCTACTGATACAGGACAAATAAGAATAGGTCAAGGACCTAATGGTTCATTATGGAAAGATTCTTTAGTTATTGGAGGAGGACCTCAAGGCGCTATTGGAAATACTGGTGCTGATGGAAAGACTGGACCTGATGGAAAGACTGGTCCTGATGGAAAGACTGGTCCTGATGGAAAGACTGGACCTGATGGAAAGACTGGTCCTGATGGAAAGACTGGTCCTGATGGGAAAACTGGACCTGATGGAAAGACTGGACCTGATGGGAAAACTGGTCCTGATGGAAATACTGGTCCTGATGGAAAGACTGGACCCGATGGAAAGACTGGACCTGATGGAAAGACTGGTCCTGATGGAAAGACTGGTCCTGATGGAAACACTGGTCCTGATGGAAAAACTGGTCCTGATGGAAATACTGGTCCTGATGGAAATACTGGTCCTGATGGAAACACTGGTCCTGATGGAAAAACTGGACCTGATGGAAATACTGGTCCTGATGGAAAAACTGGACCTGATGGAAACACTGGTCCTGATGGAAACACTGGACCTGATGGAAACACTGGTCCTGATGGAAACACTGGACCTGATGGAAACACTGGTCCTGATGGAAACACTGGACCTGATGGAAACACTGGTCCTGATGGGAAAACTGGTCCTGATGGAAAAACTGGACCTGATGGAAAGACTGGTCCTGATGGAAAAACTGGACCTGATGGAAACACTGGTCCTGATGGAAACACTGGTCCTGATGGAAACACTGGACCTGATGGAAATACTGGTCCTGATGGAAAGACTGGACCTGATGGGAAAACTGGACCTGATGGAAATACTGGTCCTGATGGAAAGACTGGACCTGATGGGAAAACTGGACCTGATGGAAACATTGGACCTGATGGAAAGACTGGACCTACTGGTTACACTGGTGCTGTTGGAAATACTGGACCTACTGGTTACACTGGTGCTGTTGGAAATGGTATTGCTCTTTCTCAAATTATTAATGGTGAATTATATTTTACATATTCAGATACTTCATTTGTTAATGTTGGACAAGTTCTAGGCCCTACTGGTTACACTGGACCTGTTTCAACGGTAACTGGACCTACTGGTTACACTGGTTACACTGGTTACACTGGATCTACTGGTCCTACTGGCCCTACTGGTCCTACTGGTGCCCAAGGTGTTCCAGGAGTTAGTAGTGGATTGGTCTTATATATGGATACTGCGGGAGGAGTAGCACCACAGACTGGAACACTTTTAACTACTCCAATAACAACGACAAAGACTACTATTACTGCTACTCATAATGGAAATGACTTTGTTATGGGAACTTTCTTGACACCTGTCGGATTTCTAACATCAACTACAATTAATCCTGGATTATGGGACATGCAATTATATGCATTTTCAAATAACGCTAATGATGTAGCATTTTATTTTGATTTATATTCTGTTGATGCGAATGGAACTTCAAATCCAACTCTAATTTCTACTGGAATTGCTGGAAGTGCTGTAGTTATTACCACAGTTCAACAACAGTATATTAATAGTATTTATGTTCCATTAACAACTCTTGCCGATTTAACTAAGAGATTACGAGTTCGGGTAATTGCTAATTTTGCTTCAAATAAACAATTAACTCTTGAATTCAGAGATTCAACACTTTCACATTTAACTACTACATTAGGACAGATTTCGGGTGCTACTGGACCTACTGGTTACACTGGTCCTACTGGTCCATCTATAAGTTGGTTGAATGGTGTTCCAACTGGAAACTTTTATAGCAGAGTAGATATACCAATTACATCAAATACGAATACTCAACTGCTAAGTCAAAGCGTTGTTGTTACAACGGCAACAACCAAACTTCTTATTATAACACAAGGAACTGCTTTAATGAGTGGTGTTAATCAAACTATGTATGCTACAATTGGTAGACATACGGCTTCTGGAGGAGCAGGAGCAATAAATTTAGCTGCAGATGGTACAACAACACTTGCTACAGGTCTTAATACTACAGTATCAAATCGTATGTGGAGTTCATCATCTGCTTCAATTAGTTTTGCCAATAGTGTAATTTGTAATGTAGTTGACACTCCTACAGCTGGAACTTGGTGGTATTCTTTATGGGTACACAATGTTAATGGAACGGCTTCTTTTGAAAATGCTTTTATGACTATTCTTCAAGTTTCTCCTTAACGAAGAGTAAACAAATATAAAGTTTGATTTAGATCTGATAAAATTTCATCACGAATATTTAATAAGTCTGTATCTGCGGATTTATTTAAGGTTCTGGGTAAAGAAGTAGAAAGCCATTTAACGTATTGCTTTAATAAGGCAGTAGCTTCTTTATCATGAAAGTTTCTTAGTTTTATAGATGATGTAGCAGAGAATTTAGGACGACCATATTTACCTATATAAACTTCAACGAATTTATCAATATTTGTATCTAAATTAGTAACTAATTCATCTGTAGCTTTATGACGAGGAAACGAAAGAGTTTCCCAGTGATAAATTTTGATTTGATCACGTAAAGTCATTAATATAATAATAATTTGTGAAGACATTTATTTTATATTTAAAAAGTTATTTAAAATCTGTTCCATGAGTAGCAGCTTTTTCTGAAGCTTTAACACCTTTCCAATTCCAGGACATAGCATCATACAAAGAATGTTGTTGAGGATTTTTAGGTTTTAAATCTAAAAAACCTGAAACACCAATTCTAGAATCGGAAGTTTCATATCGGTCTTTTGTAGATGAAGGAATTTGTTGTTTGCTAATAGCATTAACAAAAGAATTCCAATGTTTGTCCATTTTAATTTCAAGTAAAGATTTTACTTGAAATCAGGATTCCACATATTGGTCCAATCATCAAGGAATTGTTCATGAAACCAATTACGAATTTGTCCTTCTTCTTCATAATAAGCGTCACCAAAATCAATGATGAAGACATCTTCGTTCTCATCCATCATGAAGTTATAAGGAGTAATGTCGACATAGACAATTCCTTCTCGGTAATATAGATCACGAACTATATTTCGAATTTGATTCCAAACATTTGTTGGAACTTTGGAAGCTTCATCACCGAAAAGTTCATAAAGAGACTTTCCAGGAACTTTATCCATCTCAAGTCTCCATATATCATCGTTATTGGAAACAAGAGTCTTGGAAATTGTATAGGGAGAAAATCCCAATGAGGCGCTGACATCTTGAAGATCGCTTTCACGATCAACATTCTCCCGCCCCTTAACTAGTTTGGTAAATGTTGATGTCATTGTTAATACCCATCCTCGTATCAAAAAAGATTCCGTTTTTGATACAATGGAACAAGAAGATCCTTCTATACCTGAAAAATTAAAGTCATGGTCTGAAGTTCAAGATAAGTTAAAAGATGATTCTACAATACTTGTTATATGTTACGCTACATGGTGTCCACATTGTCAGAGTAAACAGCAAATGTGGAAACAATTAGCAGATAAATATGGTAATAAAATTAAAATTTATAAAGCAGATGAAAACGCTACTAAAGGACATATTGAAGGATTTCCAACTTATATGGTTAAGAAAAAAAGTGGAAAAGTAGAAGAAAAATCAAGTGGAGCTACTTCACCTGAAGAATTATTAAAAGATTTAGAATTACTTAGTGAGGGCAGTGGTAGAAAGAGAAGAAGGTTCCGTACCTCCAAGTTTATCAGTAGAAGAAGGAAGGCCACGCATAGAACCCTTCGCAGACACAAAACCTTCAGATAAAATCTTTGCATTTCTTGCAGGGAATGTAGATGAATGATCAGGTTCATCCATACCTTTAGATAACCATTTCAAGAATTCACCTTGATCACCAGGAACTTTAGATGATTGTAATGTATGGAAAGTTCGCATAGCTTGAGTTTGATCAAATACATCTGATGTATCCATATATAAATCTGAAGTATGTTGGAAAGCTTTATGTATTTTACCTTTTACATCTCTACGATTTGTAGGTGCAGCATCTTCTCTATCAGGATTATCTTTGATCTCGGTTAGTAAAACATTCATAAAAGGATTTTCATTTGTAGGCATAGTATAATTTTTCTCATGTGATTTAGTTTTTATATTTAAGAATGTTTCCAGAACTTTTCCATTAGGAAATAATTTAATTAATAAAACAGTTGTAACCATTACGACAGGAATAGCAATTAAATAGGCGCTAATAGTAGTACATACATATAAAATTATAGAAAAATAAATAGTAAATCTGACTACTGAATTTAAAGCTTCAGTAGTAGACATATTAGGAGTAGGAACAAATTTATTCCATGATTCTTTTGTAAATAAAATTGAAGGATCTTTGAACCAAAATTGTTCGGGCATCTTATTTTCTATTGGGAGTTTTTATCACGGACTTTCTTTTGTAATCTTGCTAACATTCTTTGACGACGAGCTTCAGGACTATTTCCCATTAATATTTCACGAGGAGTTTCACCTTTTTTCAAACCTAGAATATCATTAAAACTATTTCCAAAGAATCCAGTTATCTTTGCTTTAATAGTTTCAATTTCATTACGAATATCATCTTGTTTTAAAGAACCTTTTTGAAATTTCTCTTTCATTAAATTTTGAACTTTATTAATACCTTTTTTAATTGTAGGATGATCAGGATTCTTTAATAGATTTACAATATCTTCAGGATTTTCAATATTAATATCTAAATCAGATAAATCAATTTGTTCAATAATTTCTTTAAAAATTTTAACTATTTTTGAATTTAAAACATAATCTAAAATTTCTTGAATATATCCTTGTGATTTCTTATCTTCAAGAATCTTAGAAATTTCATCAGTATTTTGACCTGTTTTATTTAAAAAAGATTTAATTATATCAATAATACTACCAATTTTTTCTTTAATATCTCCATGTAAAAATGAAGCTAATAAAGATAATTGAAGATTTTTCCAAATCATATCTTGAATTTCAGTAGATTCATGTTTCCAAAAAGTAGATAAATTAATATTAAATAGTAATCTTCTTTCATTAAAAAAATCCGAATCTTTTTGAATGATTTTTAATGCGTGAGGAAAAAAATCAGTTTCAATAGTTTTACTATCTCTATTAACATCATAACTAATTTCAGATAGAAGATCTGGAAATTTGGATTTCAGATCTTCTACAAATGTTTTAAAAATTTCTTGGGCGTTCATTTTATAGTTTTAATGAAGGAATGTTTAAGTTCTATTTCCACCACGAGAAGCAAATAAATCTCTATCATGTTCAGTTAGACATACACAACCTACATCAGAAGTAAATGTAGAAGGGCAGCAATCAGAACTTACTTTATTATCGGCTAAAAGCATTAGTTGATTACTCATCTCTGATTGAGAGGCAGGTGCTGACCCTGGAGGTAGAATAGGAGCAGATTCATTTGTTGCCCATCCTGAAATACCACCACCAATAGATACACCATCATAAGGACCTATACCACCTGAATTTAGAGGCATACCTACTTCTTTTTGTTGAAAATGTTCTTTAGATGTCATAGGAACTACATCACCAGAATTAAATTTCATAAATATACCAGCTAAAACAGCAGCTGCGAAAACTGCTACTACTAAATTTGTCTTTTCCATCCTTTATTATCTTCTAAAATATAATTTTAAAATCCAGATGCTCCAATTAAGGAAGCGATAGTAATCATCATAATTAATAATCCAGGATTAAATAACGCTAATATAATTGATATTGCAAGCATAGCATATACGAAAGTCTTAATAATACCCATAATAAGAAAAACAAAAGATTCAATAAATTGAATACCTACTCTTGCTAGAAATCCTGCTATATAACCTTGACCTGCAAATCTTGTTAAAACATCACGAATTTTTATTAAATAATGTGTAAATACACTTGTAGATGAAGTAATTTTTCCAAATGTAGAACCCATAAATCCTAACATAAATTTACGAATTCTAGTAAATAATTGTCTGAATAAATCTAGAGGTTTAGTTAATTCTCCTAATGATGAATGAATATCTGCAAACATAGAATTTATGACATCCAAAATAGGTTTAAAAACTTCATTACCCATAGAACCAATACAAAACATAAAATTATCACTCACTGAAATATCTGGACGTATATATCCTGCAAATGGTATATATGCAGGACTACATCTATATTCATTCCAATGTAATCTTAAATTTTCGAGAGAATTTGAACCATGAATTATTAAGGCAAATAAAAGTCCAATTAATGGAATTCCAATAATTACAAACATTCCCATTATATGAATATGTTAAAAATAAGACATAGCTTTAACTATTGGTCCATTAACTACAGATTGAGCACTATCTTTACCAGTTGCAAAAATATGAACAAACGTCATCATTGTTCCTACAACTCTACCTAATAAAGTTCTCATACGAATAATTATATATTGAATTTGACTCATTAAATTATGAATTTTTCCAAATACTGAACCAATAATAGTTAAGAAACCACCACGAACACCACCCATCATACTACGCATAGAACTCATAGTTCCACCAATTTCTTCTAAAGTATCATTCACAATAGAAAATTCTGCCATTAAAGGATCCATAATAAATCCAGCATAATTATGAAACATAGTCATTGTACATTTCATAAAATTATCACTTACACTTTGTCCTACTAATCCAGCAACAGGCATATAAATTGGGTTACATCTATATTCAACCCAATTCTTTTTCAACCATTCAACTCTACTCAGAGCATATAAATATGATGATGAAATAAATCCAAAAATAAGTATGCCAAATACAATAACTAGATCCATTATCTTATTAAAAACGGATTTTACTTTTACACTAAATTAACCATTAACATGGATCTTCATTCTTTAAGCTTACAAGAGCTTAAAAAGCTGGCAAGGGACCATAAACCCAAGATCAAACAATACTATGTCAAATCTCGACTTGAGCTCATACGCTTACTTTCTTTGAAGGAACTTCCTCAAGAATACATCATTGAAAAGATGACAATTGAGGAGTTGCGGGCAGAAGCAAAACGTCGTGGTATTACAAAGGGGATTTGGAAACTTTCGAGACCTCAATTCATTGAATTACTATATCCGAGCTCTCAACAAAATCACCAAGATGATGATGGTGGAAAGGAACATGATGATCCAAAGAAGGAAAATACCTAGAATATAAGGATACAAATTCTGAAAGACCTTTGATAAAATAGGTCTTAGAATTTGTTTTTCTAGAAAATCTTGGAATTCAGGGGAACTAAAAAACAATAAAGGGTCGAATGGTGATTTTCCCATTTCTTTTTTGTCTATGAAATGATATAAACAGAAAGATGAAACTTTCGCACGATACTATTCGTCTAGGTGCTGTCCTCGGTGGTGTTTTACTAGTTGGCTATTTAATGACTACTTATTCTTCTTCTAAATCTATGGTAGGTGAAGGTATGGAACAATTAAAAGATGCTCTTGGTGTTCATGGTCCTCTTTCTGATGGTGCGCCTCAAGCTATGTCTGCGTCTACAGTAGGTGGTAATGCTCAACCTTCTGAAACTCTACAAGCTCGCACTCCTTCATCTCAATCTACTTATTCATCAACGACCTTAAATGCTGATGAACTTCTACCTAAAGGTGAAATTGGTGCTTCATGGGCAGCTGTAAACCCTGCTGCAGCAGCTGATCTAAAAGGCCAGAATTTCCTAGACGCTGGTTACCATACTAATACTGCAGTAATTGGTGTATCTCAAACTAACAGAAACGCTACATGGGATATTCGCTCTGAAACACCTAATCCTCAATCTAAAGTAGGTCCTTTCCTAAATACAACAATTGAACCTAATCCTTTCAAGAGAGGTGTGAATGACGCTTAATTTTTGTATAAATATTAAAATAATGTTACCACTTACTTTACTAGGTGTAGGAGGAGCTTTATTATATTCTTCTACACGTGGTCCTTCAAATGTAACAAATATTAAAAGTTCTGTAAATGGTAAAGAATACCAAGTCCAGAACTTACCTGATAAAGAAGAAGCAGCAAATAAAATGGCTGAAATAAATGAAAAAGTTGATAAATTATTAAGACATTATAAAGATGATCCTTCATCTATGAGTGATCATAGAATTAGAGTTATGATAGAAAGATTTAATCCTCAAAATTTATGTGAAAATGATATTAATGCTGATTCAACTTCTTATTCTGAAAATAAAGGTGAAAAAATTGTTGTTTGTTTAAGAGATAAAGTTCCTCCTTATAAATTTGTTGATTCTAATACTTTAATATTTGTTTTATTACATGAAATGGCACATTTAATGACTACAACTATTGGTCATACATCAGAATTTTGGACTAACTTTAAACAAATTTTACATGATGCTTCTGGTATAGGTATATATCGACCTGAAAATTATGCAAAGAGTCCAGTTGAATATTGCGGAATGAAGATAACAGATTCTCCTATGTAAAATAGTAAGATGATAAAAAGTGAAGTTTTGAATCTTTCAACTAAAACAAAATCAACAGTATCATTTTTTGATGATGATTTCATAGATACGATTCGTCATCAAATATCTAAAGGTTTAGAAATTCATCCTGATAGATTATTTATTTTAGTAGGTTTGAAATTACCTCATGATTATTATATTAAAGATCCTCGAAGATGGGAAAATTTATTTGATAGATTATCTTTAAATGGTGAACCTTTATTAAAAGAACCATTTCAAGAATATTTTCGTAATTATAGAAAACCTTCTCTTGATATAGAATTTTATAGTTATGATAGAATTGAATGGTTATCTAAACCTGAATCTTTAAAAGAAGTATTTGAACCTACAAAAGATTTTATTGAATATCGTATTTTTGGTATTGAAGAATTAAAATCTTTTATTATGCCTTTAGAATTTAGTAATATTGTTTCAAAAATTCCTGCTGCTAAATTACCTATTCCTCAATTAACTAATCTTTTTTCTTCTTATTATGATGGATTTGAAATAGAAAATTTTTTAATTTTACCTTATGAAGATAAAGCTGAATCTTATCAACCACAATATTTTCCTCTTTTGAGAACTACAACTCCTCCAAATTTATCAGAAGAAACTATTAGATTACTTGATAAAAATACTTTGCTTCTAAAAAATCTTTTAAAATTAAAATCACCAGAACCAGATTCAACTTCTATTATCAAAACAAGGTTCTATGTATCATGGGTTGATACCGATTTTGGTGATGCAGTTAGAACTAGATTTGAACAAATCTTTTATGGTATGACTGTTTCAGAGGATATACCTTATGTTGGATTATTTACTTCAAAAGAACAAATTAATAGACATAAATTTTTTGTTACAGATTCTAAATCTAAAAAACCTTTATTGGATATGTCCGATTGGAATACATGGTGGAATTTAACTAAACCTTCTCGTAATAAACCTACTTTATTATTTTATAGAGGTTCTTCAAAACATAATTTTGATCGTATTGCTATTACATCGGTTGATTTAGTTTTATCTTCTCATCGTCCTGAAGATTCAGAAGAAACAATTGATGATTTAAGAAAATCTTTAAATGAATGGTTACATTCACTTGACGCTCTTCTACCTTTTCTTAATAAAGATGATATTGATTTTGGTAGATGGGATTTACAAGATATGACTTATGTAGCAAAATATGAAGATAAAATTGACGATTTTGATTTGCTAAGATTTAATTGTGTTTCTTCAATTTTTGATATAGCAGATAAAACTAAATCACAATTTAGTCTTTTAAGAACTGATCATTCAAATGATGGTCTTTCTGCTATTGAAATTAAAGTTCTTCAATCCCTTAAGGACGGCAGAGTTAATGTTGATGAAATAGCAACAGAACTTTCTATATCATCTAAAAATGCTGAAGATTTAATTAGAGTTACTCAATCTAAATTAGAAGATAATCCAAGATTAGGACAAAAATCTTTCAGAGGTTATCCTACATTAAAAATTGGTCCTAATTTTATAGTTGTTTCTGCTGTTAATGAACTTAAACATTCAATGAAATACGCTAATATTTTAAGATATGTTCTTGCTTCAGGTGATAATCCTGAATTAGATTCAATATGTCCTAAACGAATGGAAAAAGTTTCTGCTGAATCAGGAACTGTTCCTACTTCAGAAATTGAAGTTGATTCTGCTTTAGCTGAAGAATATTCTGATTTATTTGGTGATTTAGAACAAGCTGAATCAATTGAAGAAACTGAATCTGTTTCTGAATCTGTCTCTACATCATCAATAGCAAAAATCTCAACGGAACAAAGACAAGGAACATTATATAAATATTTTAAATCTAGATTACAAGAATTTGATCCTGAAACGTTTCATTCATCTGCAACAAAATATCCTAAAAAATGTGAACAAAAACATCAACCTATTATTTTATCAGATAAAGATTTAGAAAGATTAAAAGATTCACCTTATAATCCTAAAACATATGCAGAAGCAGATAAATTAGTAGATATTGAAAATCCTGATGGAACTATTGTATGTCCTGATTATTGGTGTATGAAAGATCAAATTCCTTTACAAGAATCACAAATATTAATTGAAGATGGTATATTTAAATGTCCTGTATGTAAAGGAAAATTACAAACTAGTTCAAGTGATAATCCTCGTGAATTTCCATTAGTTAAAAGAGAAAGTGGTTTTGTTTTTCCTGGTTTTGTAGATTACAAATCACCAAAAAATAATAAAAATATGCCTTGTTGTTTTAGAAAATCAAGAGCAAAGAAAAATGCACAAACTGAAAAAGGTATGGAAGATAAATATTATATTTTAGGTGAAGATAAAACTGAATTAGGACAAGATCGTATTTCTTTTATACCTAAAAAAATCATTGAATCATTACACATAAATGAAAAATATGAAGGTGTTGAAAGAAGATTAGTTGGTGGTTTAACTGGATTTTATAGAGTTGGTTTAGGACATTCAATTGATACATTACCTAAATTCTTTAAACTAAAATCTAAAATTCCTTCTCCTCGTGAATCTATTTCTCTTTTAGTTAAATGTTCTTTTTTTAGAACATGGAAAAAAACAGGAACAACTCATCTTGAAACTATCGAATCTTCATTAAAGAAATTACCTGAATACAATGATGAAAAAATTTATAAAAATCTAGCAAAAATTGTTTCAGGTATTGATGAAGCATTCCATAAAAAAGAATTATCACAATTACAAGAAATTGAATATTCTGCTATTTGTTTACAATGTGATATATTTAGAATTGATTTAAAAACTAATAAATTAGGATGTTTATTTTATGTTCCTATTTCTAAACCTAGAACAAGAGGAATAATAATTTTACAAGATGACGATGAAGTAACTATTTTAGCACATACAACAAGAGAATCAAGAGGATTTTCTTATTTTGCTAATGTATTTGAATCTCCATTCAAAAAAGAAACTTATGTTGAACTTGAAAAATTACGTAATCAAGCATGTAAAACAGAAATTCCTTCTTTTAAAGATGCATTTGAAATTCTTCCTCATATTATGCGTGAACTTGATTTAGATGATTATAGTATTATATTAGATCCATTTGGAAGAGGACAAGCGTTTTATGTCCCTTCAAAACTTATTTTACCTTTTCAAAGCACAATTTTAAATGATAATGATAAACCTAAACTTTCAGGTTATGCTGATGTAACATCATTACCTATTTATGATGATGTTCTAAAATATTTAGATATAGCAATAAAATATTCTAAAGGATATGATTTTAAAGAAAATTTATATAATTCTAAAAATGAAAGAGTAGAAATTTTACTTGAAAGTGGTCTTCGTATTCCTATTCAACCTGAAAAAGTAGAAAAACAAATGGAATCATCAGAAATTATTGAGACTGTTAATAAATTAACTGAAACTGAATTATCATTTGGTAATTCAGATGAATCTTTAATAAAAAATAGAGAAGATATATCTTATAATTCTGAAGTATTTGAATTCTTAATTTTCCAATTAACAAATGATTTAGAAGATGATTTAGAATTAAGAAATGCTATTGCTGAATCAAGACCTACACAAGGAAAATTACAACCACTTCTAAAAAAATGGTTTGATGATGTAACTAATTTTGTTGATATTAAAAAACCTATTGAATTTATATCAAAAATTAGAACACCATGTGGACAATTTAAAACTAAATCTAAATGTTCTTCAAATTTATGTGGTTGGGATACATCAAAAGGTCAATGTAATATACAAATTAAAGATACATTAAATTCTGAAAAATTATTTAAAAAATTATTAGTATCTTTAATTGAAAATTCAAAAATTAGAGCTATGGTTTTAGATGGTAGAACTTCTCCTTTTTTTAGTACAATTTTATATTTGGAATTACCAAATGAATTGATTGTTACAGATAATGAATTACCTGATTAAAGATTGTCTACATTAACAACCTTCTCTTCTTCATTACTGAATTCAAATCCACCTTCTTCTTTGTCCTTTTTAATTGCAGTCATTAAAGAAGCTTCATCTGTAATATCAACAGCAAGAACACGAGGATCTAATTGTGCTGCTTCTTTGATTTTATCAAGTTGATCTTCACCAACAACACCAATGATTTCAAAAGTTTTAGGACCTGAGAAATCTTCAGTTTTAGAAATAATAACAATTGTTCCAATATCAATCCACAAAGACCGTTTTGAGCGACCACGCATATTTCCACGAATGGCCGCTTGATCTAGATGTGGTTGAATATCACCATCTTCATTTTTTGTAGTATAAAATACTTGCATTCGTCCATTTCCAAGTTTCTTGATTACACGACCAACAAAGATATTGTTAGCATCCTCTTCTCCAAGATCATCAAGTAAGTTTCGGATAAGACTGTTGTTCTTCTTTGTTGCACCCGAAACCTTTGCTGCTGCACGCTTTCCGTTGTTCTTCTGTGGTTGACTCATTGTGTTTGCACCTAAGACTAACAAACATAAAAAAAATGAATCCGTTTTCCCCCAAAATGTTTATTTTAGTCGTTTTTGTTTTTTGAGCGAATCCGCACAAAGCGGAGGAAAGACGCAATGGTCAAAGCGTCCCTCATCCCAAGACCCACTTTTGCTTTGTCCAACATTGCTCGAAGCATGCGTCCTTGCTCAGGTGGGTCAGCGGCCATCCACTCCGAAGTTTTCATCAACTCCAAAGTTTCGGACGGCCAATTTGCCAAAATCCACTCGTCCAAAGTTTGAGGTTCAGGAAACACCGTTTGAGTCTGGAGTTCAGCAAGACCATCCAAAGGTGGGCCTCCGCAGTCCAGGATTTTTTGCGCGAAGGCGTGAACTTCCTCTGAAGTGTTGAACCCAAACTCTTTTGTCACGAAGATCATGTAGTCGTCGATGACCTCGCTCTCAATGATGAAAGGAGACACGCCATCAAAGACACGCTTGTAGTCCGTGTTAGTGCGTGGGCGAACACGAAGACCCCTTGACCACACCCAGTGGTCAACCACCGTGCCTTGCTCAATGAAATGTTGCTGCATTTTGTTTGCTTGTGCCTTCTTTGACGCCGTATCATCTAAAAATATGGAACTAATAAATCCGTTTTTCATAGTTCTAACAATAAATAGATTTTCGGATAGATCTCCATTGTTTAAGATATTCATACGCTACAATAGAAGCAGCAACACTAACATTTAAACTACGAACAACACCATATTGTGCAATAGTAATTCTTGGAAATCCTAAAGTAAGAATTTCAGGTGGTAAACCTTCAGATTCATTACCCATAATAAAACATATTGGTTTATCTGAATCAATAAATGGTTTAAAATTAAATTCTTCTAATGCAAATCCTTTTTGCTCTACAAGAACAGGATTTAATCCTTGCTCTTCAAAGAATTTTACAGGATCTATCATAGGTAATTTAACTACCTCAATATAATTCTTTGCTCCAACTTCAGGTCTTGCATCATATCCTTTTTTTCCAATAATAAAGAATTTACTAAATCCTAAAACTGCAAATGCTCTAACTCCAAGTGCAATGTTCTTGTTTCCAGATGAATTCCAGAACATTACACACGCTCGAACATTCAAAGATTTAGAAATTTCTTTAATTTTTTCATTTGGAAAAGATTGAAATTCTGTTATAACATTGAACTTTAATGGAATACCTCCAACTTCCTTATATTCACTCATCTTGAAATGTATTTACACTTCAAAATAAGAATTCGTTTTTAGTTATCTTCTAGCACCTACAATTGCTGTTGAAACTGATCGTAAATCTTTAAATCCACCAAATGCAATTACTGATCCAATACAAGCAGTCATTCCATTAACTACTTTTCCACCATTTTGATTTACACTAAAAATACTATATAAAGAAGTTCCTACGATCCATAATCCAACAGCAATTGTTATATAGTGCCACCACATTTATATTAAACCTATATAATTTAGGCGGTGGGGGGTTTTACGAAGTGTACTTTTAGGTAACTTTGTAGATTTAGGTAAGTTACTTCTTGGCCATCCTTTACGCGTAGTAGTTTCCCTAGCTTGGAGTCAGGGATGATACGGCGTTTGAAGGACGGATCAAAGCATTTGTGTTCCTTTACATACGTCGCTACGAATTTCGTTACGTCCGTTTGAGAACGTTGGGACTTAGGAGAAAGACCCATGAAAGAACATAGTTCATCCGTTAGAGGGCGGAGTTTTAGGAACGCGTTGTTCGCACGACGAGATTCCCATGCCGCTTTCTCTTCAGGCGTCATATCCGCAGGATCCTTGCGACGGCGTTTCTTGGAGTCGCGTACATCACGCTTTAGAGATTTCGTCGCTTCTAGCGCTTCCGCTACTAGAGCACGTACACGCGTGGTTACATCAGAACCTAGCGCTTTTAGGTGGTCTTGTAGATCAGCTAGAACTACAGCAGCACTGCGAGGAGCTACTACTTCAGTAACAGGAGTAGGGGTCGCAGCTACTACAGGTACAGTCGCTTCGGCTTTGGAAGGAGCTTTGGATTTTTTGGTGGAGGTTACGGGGGTGGTTACGGGGGCGACTACAGGAGTTTCAGCTACTACGGGTTTCTTGGCGGCTACCATGTTGTTTGCTTTTACTTGAGAGTTTGAGGCAGGCATTTCTAACGCGGGGTATACTCTATATAATCCTTACCTGTTTAAATCACAATCTGTAGAATGAACTCATAATCATAAAACAAACAGGATAATTTTGTAGACAATCATTTAAAATACTTGTAAGTAATTTTGAGACTATAAGAGAGATATATGAATTATCAATAATATTATAAATCTGTGAATTAACAACTTTAATCCAAGTAATATATCTGCTTCTTCTTGATTCATCATTTGAATGTTCATTATACCATACTTTCATATCATCACAAAGCATAGAAAGAAAAATAAAATATTGAGTTACATTCATAGAACTAAATAATACAGGATCTAATTCATAAAATCCATTCTCTTCTAAAATTTGAACTACTTGTCTCCAAGACCTTAAAGATTTTTGTTGATTTGTAAAAATAATACTATCATCATGATGAAGATTATGTAATTTGCGTGAATGTAAATAAGCAAGTTTACGTAATCTTATTCTTGTTTCTATATTTAAAGGATTACGATTATATGGATTTAGAGGAATATTATTTGTTAATGTAGTTTCCCAAATAGTACGAATATCAAACCACCAAATATTATTATTTTCTTTAAATGAAAAATACCATAATGGATTAACTGAATTTCTACCTTCCATAGTAAATAATTCTTCATCATTAGAACATGCTTTTCTATCTAGAACACCTGGTCCTGCTAATTTCAACCAAAAACGAACAAAATATCCTCTCCATACTTTTTGAATTTTAATAATTTTATCTATACGATTATTTTCATGAAACCAATTTTTTGGAAATAATTGTCTTGAATGTCTTTTGCAATATAAAGAACCATAAAGAGGTTTTAGAGGACAACGTTTAGAACTCGTTGTATTCTGAAATGAACAACAAGATACCATTCTTATAATAATAAGTAAGAAACACAAGTAAATGCTGACTAAACTATGAAATCTGGTTTTTTTCATGAAAAACGGATTTAAACAAAGCAAGACTATGTATGAGTACGGCGCAACAAGAGAACAAGATGAATCGCACTCAACCGATCAAGAGCATCAACGTGGAGAACATCACTTTCCAGGTGGGGAAGGCGCAGGCAGGCAGGAACCCGAGCGTTTCAATGAAGCTGAACGGACAACCTTTCAACATCGGCCTTCGCAACATGCGTGCGCCTGGCGGAATCAACCGCCGAGAGAACGAGGGAGCGCCTGACGCTTTCACTCTGATGGTAGGCCTACCTGGATGCCCGCGCGACGGGGTCGGGCTGGCTAGTGCGGAGGCAGCAGCTGACGGTAGCGGCGAGGCGGAGATGACGGATGCGCAGGCATTCTACAACTTCCTTCGTGCGCTGGAGCCGAAGATGCTTGCTGCTGCGACGGAGAACAGCGCCAAGTGGTTTGGACGCTCTCGCTCGAAGGCTGCCGTGGAGGATGGCCTCAAGCGACTGGTGAACATCTCCTCAACGAAGGGGGCGGATGGCGAGTACGTGCCTAACGGCAAGTACGACCCGAGCGTGCGCGTGAAGGTGCCGATCTACGACGGCCAGGTAAAGTGCGCCGTTGAGGATGGCGCCAAGAACCCGGTCTACCTGGGCTCTCCTGACGACCTGATGACGGCATTCCCGAAGGGTGCAGGTCTGAACCTCGTGGTGAGCGGGAACATCTACATTCTCGCTGGTGGCGGGTTTGGAGTGACCTGGCGCCTGGGTGCAGCGCAGGTGTTCCCGCCGAGCCGTCCTCGCCTGACCGACTTCTTTGAAGCCGTTGACGCACCTGCCCCCTTCGGTGTTAGCGCAGTGACGCGCTATGGCGGTGGCGGTGGCGGCGGCGGCGAAGAGGAGGATGACGACGGCCAGCTCTCTGAGGGTGGTGCGAGCGCAGTGAGTGCCAGCGCTACGCCTGCTGTGGGTGGTGGTGGTGGTGGCGGTGGGCCTGAGCGCCCGTCTACTCCGGAGGACCAGACTCCGGCACCTGCATCAACTGCTGCTCCTGCGCGTCGCCGTCGTGGTGCTGCCTAAAGCTAAAGGGGGTAAAATCTAAAGGGGGGTCAAAAACCAAAAAAGAATCATCCAAAAACAAAAGAAAATAGTGGTTCAAATCCACAAGGGGGATTTTTTTTACTGATGAATGACCATTCATCGCTAAAAAAGATTTTTTTTCGCATCTCTCACATTCATAAATAAAAAAATCTTTTTTTAAGTTTGAAGGTGTTAGAATCAAAGTATTATTTTTTAAAGCATCATCAAATACATTCTTGAAATCTTGTTCAAGACAATCTTGATATGCTTCATTTGATAATTTTGACCATAAAGTATTACCAGTTTCTTTCCATTCTAAATTTTGATATAAAGTAGCAAAAGGATTATTTTCATATATCCAAAGAGCTTTAAAGATTTCAGGTGAATCACTTTCATGTTCAGCTAAACCTACTTTTTTTGAATTATCATCATATAACCAATATACATGTAATTTTTCATCTATATATTTTTGATCAATTAATCCTCTATAAACGTTCTTGCCATTATAAGACCATTCTTCTGCATCACAATCAATATCATGTTCAACAATATCAGAAGAAATATCTTCATAAATCAAATGCGGTCTCAGAATAGAGAACATATTTGATTTCTTAAAGGATAATGTTTAATCAAACTTAACGGATACTTTAACTTCATGACGAGTTAGAGATTTTGTTGCTGAATTTGATAGTTCATGTCTTTTTTTTCTTTGTCCTTCAGATTTAGAAATTTCTTTCATTTCTGATAATCTACATTCCATATCTTCATGAACTTTATCATAATTCTTTTCAAGATATGAAATAATATTATCAGTAATTACCCATTCAAAGAAATTTAATTGTCCAACAGTAGTTTCAAAATCTTGAAATT
>Ga0209188_1000170_pt1 | contig 72677 bp, 55 predicted proteins | sample C_130625_EF_Meta_FD_187307 | JGI IMG/M metagenome (GOLD analysis project Ga0209188, IMG submission 187307) | Freshwater microbial communities from Lake Croche, Canada to study carbon cycling - C_130625_EF_MetaG (SPAdes) (version 2) | ecosystem: Environmental > Aquatic > Freshwater > Lake...
AAATGAAGTAGATATGGCCATGATGCAAGTAATGAATAATTTGTATACAAGTAAATTACCAGCGGATAAAGGGGTGCTAGAAAATAAATTGATAGGTGGAATTGATGCTTTGGTTATTACCGGAGACATTGCCAATAGGATGGAAAACGGGGTTCAATCGGCAACAGCTTCTTGGAAACAGTTTGAAGAAGTATTTATTGGCAATAATCATTTAAAAAAAGCCAACGGAACAAAATCGGAATTATTAGTAATGCCGGGTAATCATGACATGAGTAATGCCATTGGTTTTCACAGACCTATGGAACCTAAGAAAGATGCAGGCTCCATGTTGGGTATTTATAATTTAATGTTTCCAAAACATAAAGTAAAAAGCTTTGATAGTAGTTTAATTCGAATTCATTATTCTAGAGATATCAAAGGGGTGCATTTTATTTTTTTAAGTTTGTTTCCTGATTCTGCAGAAAGAGTATGGATGGAAAAAGACTTGAAAAAAATTGCCCTTACAACTCCTGTTTTCTTATTTGCACACTCCATTCCAGATGTGGAACCCCGATTTTTTGAAAACCCCAATGGAGTTCATGATATCAATGAAAAAGATAAATTTGAAAATTTAGTACCCGAAAGGTATAAAGATGGAAAAGATGTTAAGGGAGAAACCACTATTGAACAAAATGGTTTTGTGCATTTTATACAACAACATCCAAATATAAAAGCCTATTTCCATGGACATGAAAATTGGACAGAATATTATCAATACCATGGTCCAAAAAACAAGATCAATCTAACTTGCATCAGAGCAGATAGCCCAATGAAGGGAAGGTCTTCTGCTAAAGACGAGACAAAATTAGCTTTTGAACTTATTTCAATGAATACCAAAAACGGCTTGTTAACTGTTAGAGAGGTTTTATGGAATAATGGGGTTTCTTACCAATGGGGACAAATGGCTAATTACAAATTGAATTAAGCGGCTTTTTCTTTAAGTTGTATCAGTTGCCTTTTGCTGTAATTTCCCTTTCATTTTTACCACTTATAATTTAGATTTAATCAAACAATGCGTAAATTGTTGTCCCAAAGCGGGCTTCTGGCTCCGCTGGTCTAAATTAATTGATGATGAAGAAAATTATAGTAAGTTTTAGCGCTATTTTGGCTATGTCTTTTTTGGTAGTGAAAGCACAGGCACAAGTAATTGATTCTGTTTTAAATATTTATGAGGAACGATATCCTCACGAAAAAATACATATTCATTTTGATAGAACTTTGTACAATGTGGGAGAGACCATATTTTATAAACTCTATGTTTTGAATGGTACGGAATGGACCAATTTAAGTAAGAATGTTTATGTGGTATGGTATGACAACAATGGCAATTACATCAAACAAACAGTCGCTCCTTTGTTTCAATCTTCTTCCAAAGGAAGTTTTGAATTACCTTCTAATTATAAAGGGGACTATATTAGGGTAAAAGCATTTACCAGATGGATGCTCAATGACGATAGTGTATTTCTTTATGAGAAAAATATTGCCATCAACGATGGTACGGTGAACAAAACTAAAACAGCACCTGTCCTAAAAACCAAGGTAGAAGTTTTTCCTGAAGGAGGTGTTTTGGTGAATGGGCTCAGTAGTAAAGTTGCATTTAAAGCTACCAATGGAAGCGGGATTCCTGTTTTTATTAAAGGTTTCTTAGTCAACGATAAAAATAAAGTAATGGACACTTTAAAAGTAGCGCATGATGGCATGGGCATTTTTCAATTAAAGCCATTAGCTGGAGAAAAATACCAGTTAAATTGGACAGATGAAAATGCTCAAAAAGGGAATACACCATTGATGCTTGCAAATAAAGAAGGGGTTGTTTTGAAACTAAGTATGGATTATGAGAAAGCCTATGTTCAAGTAGAACGTAGCTTGGAAGTACCTAAAAATTTCAAACACACTAGGTTACTAGTGCATCAGAATCAGCATTTAATTTATAAGGTAGATTTTAAAGGGGAAGATAAATTGATCCAGAAAGCAGGTTTACCTATTGAGGAATTACCCACAGGGGTGGTACAATTTTCATTGTTTACCGAGGATTGGATGCCTATTGCTGAAAGAATTGTACTTGTAAACAACCGCTTGCATGAATACAATGCAATGATGAACTTAGATTTGTCAAGTGTTCATAAAAGAACAAAAAATATAATTGAAATTTATGTGAAGGATACATCAGCTAGTAATATGTCTATTTCAGTTACAGATGCCTCTATTGTTGTTCCAGAATACCAAAGCATCTATTCTGATTTCTTATTGAGTAATGACATTCGAGGTAAAGTCTACCATCCTGCTTATTATTTTTCAAGCGATGCAGACAGTGTAGCTGAGCATTTAGACTTAGTGATGTTGACTCATGGATGGAGAAAATTCAATTGGGAGAAGATTAAAGCCAGTGTGTTGCCCACTCAAATTTATCCTGTAGAAACCGAAACGATGAAATTTACAGGAAGAGTGTACAGTAGTTCTTCAACCAAATTACCTAGCGATTTACTATTAAATTTAATCATCAGTGGTAGAGACAGTAGTAAAAAAATGTTGTTTCTTCCTATAGCAAAAGATGGTAGTTTCGAAGATAAATCGATTTCTTATTTCGACACAGCAAGAATTTTTTATGCCATCAATGGAAAAGGGGGGCAAAATAGTCCATCGGTAGTTCACTTTGAAAATGGTTTCAATAAACAAGAATTTAAAAGCATCTTGGTAGATGTTGGAGCTTACAAAAGCAATTGGTCCGATAGCCTGGCCAAAGCCAAATTAAATTTGCTTTTATTGGAACAAGAAAAACAAAAAAAATTATTGGCCTCTATGACTTTAAAAGAAGTGGTGGTTAAAACGAAAATAAAGACGCCAATCCAAATCTTAGATGAAAAATATGCTAAAGGGCTTTTTTCAGGTGGAGATGGTTATGCCTTCGATTTATCTGCTGACCCAAGTGCCACGGGCTCGATAGATGTATTGACCTATTTGCAAGCAAAAGTACCTGGATTAAGCATTTCGTTAGCTGGTATGCAAGCCTCAGCTTCTTGGAGAGGGTCAAAAACTGATTTTTTCTTGAATGAAATGAATACCCAAATTGAGTCCATACAAACTTTGCGTATCAATGACATTGCTTACATTAAAGTTATGCGACCTCCTTTCTTTGGATCTATGGGTGGAGGAAGTGGTGGTGCAGTAGCAGTTTATACCAAAAAAGGCAAAAGCAACAATGATGTAAATATCAATAGCAAGGGCATGGAATATGTGGTTTTAGGGGGTTATTCTGTATTTAAAGAATTTTATAGTCCCAATTATGAAAAGCCTGCTGAAAATTTTGAGGAAGATAGCCGAACTACTTTGTATTGGAACCCATATGTTTTAACCAATAAAAAAAATCCAAGGATTAGATTAGAATTTTACAATAATGACCTCAGTAAAAAACTACAAGTAGTTTTGGAAGGAATGAATGCCAATGGTAAGTTAGCAAGAGTGGTAAAGTACATTGAATAAAAAAGGGACAGCAATTTTTTTATTTTTGCTATCCCTTTTTTAATTAAGGAGTATTTAAAAAATTAATTAGATTTTTTATTTTGCAGGATCTGCATTCCAAATATCTACAATACATTTCGAATATATTTTTTTAGTACTCTAATTTAAATAAATATGCTGAAAATTTCAATTATTTCCTGAGGAGATACAAATCAAGGGTTTGCTGCTGCGCTAGAAAATTTTGAGTAGTCTGAAATCCGCTATTTAATAAAACCTTTTGAGAAGCTATATTTTCTTTATTGGTAATGGCATATAATTCATTGGAAGGCTGATGGGTGAAAAAATAGGCCACCCCAAATTGGACCAATTCTAGCGCATATCCTTTGCCCCAAAATATAGGTAGCAGGGCAAAACCTATATGGTAGTTGAGTTCATCGGAAAGCAATAAATAAGAGAACATGCCCATTATTTGGGTGGTTGATTTTTCTAGGACAAGGTACCTTCCTATGACGGAGTCTTGCTTATACAATTGAATGTTTTCTTTTAAAAATTGGGCGCATTCCTGCTTGTTTTTGGCTGGTCTTATATGCTTCATGACTTCAGCGTCCCCATTGATCCTAAAAAAGCCTTCCTCATCCGTAGCGGTTAATTTTCTTACGATGCATCTTTCTGTTTCAAACAATAACATAATATAGTTTATTTAGGCAACCTTCAATGAAGAGGTCATGGGTATCAAAAATACTTCTTTAAAGTAAAACCTTTTGCCTATTTCTATGTTATATTAAGTATGAAAATTGTATATTTTTTACTGATCATCGGCCTTGTTTTTATTGTTTTTCAATCTTTTAGGTCTATTGCTGCAGCCAAAATAGAAACCCAAAAATACCGACTGGTTAAAGTGGAAGAAGGTTTTGAAATACGGTTTTACCCATCTTCCACCTTCGCAACCATTCATACTTCTGGCACCAACTACAAGCAAATAGCCAGCGGAGGTTTTAGAAAACTAGCAGGCTATATTTTTGGCGGTAACGACCAAAACAAGAGCATTGCCATGACAGCGCCTGTAAGAATGGAAATGAGTGATAAGGGTTCATCCATGAGTTTTGTGATGCCAGAAAAATACGATGTCGCTAATTTACCTAAGCCCAAGGATGCAAGTGTTCAAATCACCCAATCAAAAGAAGTATATGCAGCTGTCATTTCTTTTGGGGGTTATGCCAATGATGATAAAATAAATAAGTACTCCAATCTGTTGGTGGAAATCTTAAATAAAAAAGGTATTAAAATAATTGGGGGATTTAATTTTCTAGGTTACAATGCCCCTTATGAATTCATTGGCCGTAAAAACGAAATTACTATTCCAGTAGAATGGAAAGAATAAATATTTAATTATACTATGTCAACTTATTTAATCATTGGGGCTTCTTCAGGCATTGGGCAAAAAGCGGCACAGCAATTAGCTGCCGCGGGTCATACAGTGTTAGCCACCTATCATACTCATCCAGTAACGGATCCAAGTATTCAATACCATCCTTTAAATGTTTTGGAGGACAATATTCAATTAAATTTTTTACCCCCTGTGATTGATGGATTGGTTTATTGCCCAGGGGCCATTAGCTTAAGACCTTTTGCACGCATTGCACCAGATGATTTTATCAAAGATTATCAGTTACAAGTAGTAGGCGCGATTAAAACAATTCAAGCAGCCTTGCCTAATTTAAAAGTAAGCAACAACGCATCTATTGTTTTATTTTCAACCGTTGCTGTACAATTAGGACTTAATTTTCATTCCGTTGTAGCTGCTTCTAAAGGGGCCATTGAAGGATTGACCAAGGCGCTATCAGCAGAATTGGCACCAACTATTAGAGTCAATTGTATAGCCCCTTCCTTAACCAATACACCATTGGCTGCTGCTTTATTGAATACAGATCAAAAAATAGAAGCCAATGCCCAAAGGCATCCGCTAAAAAGGGTAGGCACTTCCTCAGATATCGCTAATGCCGTTGAATTTTTATTGACAGATAAATCCAGTTGGGTGACGGGTCAAATTTTACACATTGATGGTGGGATGAGTACGGTTAAATTATAATTAGTTTTTCTTATCTTCATAAGACAATTAATCATTTTTGTCTATGAAAAATTTTATTTTAACTATTATCAGTAGTTTGTTTCTTTGTGTTGGCATAGGTCAGTCCAAATTGAAACCTATTTCAAAACCATTGGTGACCCATATGTTTACCGCAGATCCTGCTGCCCATGTATTTAACAATAAAATTTATATTTATCCATCTCATGATATTGATGCGGGGATTCCTGAAAATGACAATGGAGATCATTTCGATATGCGTGATTATCATGTTTTTTCCATGGATTCCATTGGAGCCAAACTAATTGACCATGGAATAGCCATTGACAAAAAAGACATTCCTTGGGGAGGCCGTCAATTGTGGGCGCCCGATGTTGCTTTTAAAAACGGAGTCTATTATTTGTATTTCCCCATCAAAGACAAAGCAGATATTTTTAAAATAGGTGTAGCCACCAGTAAGCGTCCCGAGGGGCCTTTTAAAGCGGAACCTACCGAGATCAAAGGTAGTTATAGCATTGATCCTGCTGTATTTAAAGATGACAACAACGAGTATTATATGTATTTTGGTGGCATTTGGGGTGGTCAGCTTCAAAGATGGGAAAATAATATATACCATGCCAATGCCAAACTTAAAGCGGCCAATGAAACTGCTATCTTACCTAGGGTGGCAAAGCTAAGTGCAGATATGAAAACTTTTGTAGAAGCCCCAAGAGCAATAAAAATATTGGATCAAAGCGGGCATCTTTTTTTAGAACAAAACAATGACAAAAGATTTTTTGAAGCTGCTTGGATGCATAAATACAAGGGCAAATATTATTTTACTTATTCTACTGGAGATACCCATAATTTATGTTACGCTATTGGGGACAATGCCTATGGGCCTTTTACTTACCAAGGTATTTTCTTAAAACCAGTGCAAGGATGGACTAGCCATCATTCTATTATCCAATACAAATCTAAATGGTATCTTTTTTACCATGACACAGAATTGTCTGGTAAAACACATTTGAGAAACATAAAGATGACTGAATTAAAATACAACAAAGATGGCTCTATTCAAACCATCAATCCATATCAATAATTTATTCAACAATTGCTTCCGCTTCAATTTCAACCAAGTATTCATCCCCAATTAAATTGGCTTGAACCATGGTGTTCACTGGTTGTATGTTGGCAAAACGTTGTCCATGCGCTCTTGCAATGGCTTCCCATTGTGTAATGTCTTTTACAAATACCCTAGTACGCACTACATCTTCTAATTTGCCGCCCAAGGATTGAATAGCACCTTCAATTTTATCAAATATAAAATGGGCTTGAGCTGCAGGATCACTTCCGCCAATTAAATTGGAGCCATGGGTAGCCGTGGTACCAGACACTAAAATCCGGTTGCCTTTGCGCAGGGCACGACTATAGCCTGCCATGGTTTCCCAGCTTGTTCCTGACAATGCCTTGGTTTTTCCAGAAGCATCTTTAATAGTTGGATAAGGGGAAGCAATTTCTTTTACATGATGACTTAAATCGCCGCTGGCAGTTAAATAAGGAGGCTTGCGGTATTCATCTCCAGAATCACCAGGTATATTATTTCCTTGGGCCAATATTTTTTTGATGGCCTCACAATCTGCATCTGCAAGTGTCAATGTAAGAATTTTTTTATTTTCTTCTATATGCGCGGAAACACCTAATCTTGCGCCCACAATTACGCCGCCTACTGCTGGTAAGTCTTTGATGTAAGCACTGGCGATGGTCGCAATAGATACTTGGTATTTTTTTGCAATTTTATCTAAGCTTGTTAATAATGTTTGGTACCAATCCCAGCCACCTGCAGCATCAATGTATCTTTTGTATTTCATTTGTGACCAGGTCAAGCTATCATTGATGGCTGGTGCAGGTTGATCCAACCATTTTTCACTAAAAAATCCGCCAGCCACGGTGCCAAAGGCCAATATTTTGATATTGTTTGCTAAACAAGTAGCCGTCATTTTATTAGCGGCACGTTGATCTAGCAAGGAATAACATATTTGATTGCTGACTATCGAGATACCAGTTTGGATCACCATATTTAAATGCGCTTCATCAAAATTGGTTAGTCCAATATTGGCAATCAATCCTTCTTCTTTTAATCTTTGCAAGCCAAACAAACAATCCAACCAACTTGGGTTGGCATAATTCCATGCATGAAATTGAAGCAACTGAATTTGTTCTACTTGTAATTTTTTTAAGGAAGATTTTACGGCCTCTTGAATTTGCGCAGGACTAATAGCTCCAGGATTTGGCACCCATTTGGTTAATAGTTGAAGGTCCTTAAGTCCGTAGGTTTGTTTAAATACCCCTGAAATTTCTTCTGCAGATCCATAATGGTCGGCCATATCAAAACTGGTAAAGCCTTGTTCATAGTAACCATGTAAGGCCTTGGCGGCCATTAAAGGATCTAATTTTTGGTTGTTTCTTTCTAAGTCTGCCACCTGCCATAAGCCAATGAGTACTTTAGAAATAGTTAAAGAGTCGCTTAGTTTTGTAGTTATTGGAGTATTCATTATTCGATTTATTCTGAGGGTAAATTTTTAAAATAGTTTGCATCAAAAGAGCCTGATTTTTTTAGTTGATGCCAATAGTTAGCAAAAATAATTGTTGCGAGTAACATGACGGCTGCAAATACATAACTAGCATGAAAATACCAAGCATTCTTGGAAGCAACAACATCGTTCACCACATTAATGATGAGTAAAGCAGTTAAACTAATTAAACCCAAACTGGCAATTAGTTTTTGCACTAACTTATTTTTAACCACGGTAATTTGACCTGCCAGTACAGGATTGTTTTGATGAATCAATAAAACTGCCATGCAAATTAAAATAAAATTGACTAGCATGGCAATGACCATGATATCAATACCTAAAAAAATATCACTGGCAAAATGGCTACCAAGTATACCTAAGCTTGATACCAAACCACTAAAAAATATTGCCCAATGTGGGGTTTTATATTTAGTATGAATATGGCTTAGCCAGCTTGGAAACAATTTATCTTTTGACCAAGCAAATAATAGTCTAGATACAGATAAGATCATCGAAGGTAAATCTTTCAATAAGGCAATACAAGCGCCGAGCATAATCAATACCGACCAAAAGGGAGGTAATACATAATTTAATAAGGTGGTGGCTGAAATATCTTTTTTATTGGCCAAGTCTTTTATAAAATTCCAGGGTGCAATTTTATAAACGCTGAAAGTAAACAATAAATAAAATAAACTTACGCTCACAATAGTGATGAGAATGGCCCTGGGCAATGATTTGCTTGGGTTTTTTGCTTCTCCACCAGCTTGGGCTATAGAATCAAAGCCAATAAAACTTGCAAATAAAATGCCGCTGGCAGAAATAAATTGTTGCCAATTGAACTGCCCTTGCAGATGAGTAATTACTATTCCATCTTTATTGAATACACCCTGTATAAAATCTTTTTCGCTATAAATAAATCCAGCAACAATAACAATACTGGCTAAAATAAATGTAATAATGACCAAGCCGATGATGGTCAATTGATAGGTTTTAATACCAAAAATATTGATGGCAATAAACAGCCACAACAAACCTAAGGATAAGAATAATTTGGTAGTACTATTTTCAAAAAAAAGAACAAGATGGGTCCAATTCATGGCAGCGCATACATCTCTAAAGAATGGCACCACCATATAAGCTACTACCCCTATCACAATGGATAAGCCAAACCATTGAGCAAAGCTGGCGACAAAACCCCAGTAAGGGTGAATGGACCTACTGGCATAGACATAACTTCCGCCAGCCCTTGGCATGGCACTGGCTAAAATGGCATAGGTGAGTGCCGCAAATAAAGCGGGAATAGAGGCAACAAAAAAAGCAGGTAACAAATAAGGACCAATGCCTGGTACATTTTTTTGCAACATAAAAGGAACAATATAGATAGATGCACCAATCATGGAGGAGATACCAGTAGCTACTAAGCCAGCAACTGTAATGTTTCTTGAAAGGGTAGTTGTTTGTTCCATGCTGTGCTAATAATTTTCTACTAATGTACTTATTGAAAGCCTATATTTCTCAAGCTAAATATAAGTTTTCTTTTTTATCTTTAGAAGTAGCCATACTTGAATTATGACCCTTGTTTTACTTTTGCTTGCTGTTTTATCTTTGGTACTCTTAATCACTGTGGTGAAGCTGCATCCATTCATTTCTTTTTTGATTGTTTGTATAAGTACAGGCCTAATCAGAGGTATGGGGATTACAACATTAATGAGCTCCATTCAAAAAGGGATGGGCGATGTAGTAGGGTCTTTAATGATCATTCTTTGTTTAGGTGCGATGTTAGGAAAATTGGTGGCAGACAGTGGCGCGGCCAATAAAATTGCTAGTGGCCTAATTCAGTTGTTTGGGACCAAATACATTCAATGGGCCTTAGTCTTGACCGCATTTATAGTTGGTATCCCTTTGTTTTATGGAGTTGGTTTTGTTTTATTGGTTCCATTAATTATTACAGTCGCTGCAAGATATAAATTACCAGCTGTTTATTTAGGCCTTCCTACTTTGGCTGCCTTATCCGTCACACATGGTTTTTTACCCCCACATCCATCACCCGTAGCATTGGCCCAGCAGTTCAATGCCAATATGGGCCTAACCTTATTTTACGGCATCCTCATTGCGATACCCACTATTATTATTGCAGGTCCTCTTTTTTCAGTTACATTAAAAAAGTATACGCAAAAGCCAATAGCTATTTTTTCTACCAATGAAATTGCGGAAGAAAATTTACCTGGGATGTTCCCAAGTTTAATGGCCGCATTTTTACCCGTGTTGTTGATTGGATTAGATACGATGGTGAATTCATCTAATGTTCAAAAAAATAGTTGGACTCATTTGATCCATATGATTGGAGACCCTTCTGTGGCCATGCTAATCTCCTTATTGGTTTCTTTGTATTCCTTGGGTATAAGACAAGGGAAAAGCATTCAAAAAATAATGGGACCCATCGGAGATTCTGTCAAAGAAGTGTCTACTATTTTATTGATCATTGCGGGTGCGGGTGCATTGAAACAAGTATTACTAGATACTGGCATTAGCGCAGAATTAATTCAACCCCTCACTAAATTATCCTTACCTCCTTTGTTATTGGCCTGGGGTATAGCTGCTATTTTAAGAGTGAGTATTGGCTCTGCTACGGTAGCAGGTTTAACCACTGCAGGCATTGTAGCCCCGCTTATTGGCCTTAGTGGTGTAAATCCATGTTTGATGGTACTAGCCACCGGCGCAGGTAGTTTATTTTTCTCCCATGTCAATGATACAGGTTTCTGGATGTTCAAAGAATACTTTAATTTAACCGTAAAAGAAACTATAAAAACTTGGAGCATGATGGAAAGTATTGTTTCAGTTTTAGGATTGATAGGCGTTTTTATTTTAAATTATTTCATTTAATTAAATTCAAAAAAAATGAGTACACCCGAAGAAAATTTTGCAAAATTAGGTTTAAGCTTACCTCCTGCACCCAAACCATTGGGAGTGTATAAGCCTTTATTGGTAGACGGTCATCATTGTTTTGTTTCAGGACATGGTCCAGTTCAAGACAATGGGAGTTTAATCATCGGAAGAGTAGGTGCCGGTTTGAGTATGGATGAAGGTAAATTGGCTGCTAGGCAAGTAGGATTAGCCATATTGGCTACCATCAAAGCCAATTTAGGCTCCCTCAATAAAATCAAAAGAGTAGTCAAAGTATTGGGTATGGTGAGTTGTACTAATGATTTTGAAAAACATCCTTATATCATTAATGGATGCAGTGAATTGTTTGCCTCCATTTGGGGACCGGACCTTGGGGTGGGAGTTAGAAGTGCAGTAGGCATGGGATCACTTCCAGGTAATATTCCTGTAGAAATTGAGGCCATGTTTGAATTAAATGAAAACATTTAAAATGATCATTCCTACTTTTAAAAAATAAAATAAGCCACCAAGACTAGTGGCTTATTTTATAATAGACATCACTCCATTTTAATTCATTTTTAAAGGAGCTTAATTCTGTATTCTTTCCAATCAAAGTAAATTCTATATCGGCTATTTCTGCGAAATCTTCCAAATGGTCCTTGTTTAAGTTTTGGCTATAACAAGTATGATGGGCGCCCCCTGCTAAAATCCAGGCAGCACATCCAATATGCATATTGGGATAAGGTTTCCACAAGACTCTTGCTACAGGCAACAATGGCAAGGCCTGTATGGGTTTCACGGCCATTACTTCATTGACCAATAATCTAAAACGATTGCCCATATCCACAATAGAGGCATTCAAAGCAGCGCCTGGTGTAGTATTGAAAACCAATCTTACTGGATCGGCTTTACCGCCAATGCCCAATGGATGTATTTCACAACTTGGTTTTCCTTCCGCAATGCTTGGACATATTTCTAGCATATGTGCACCTAAAACCATTCTATTGTCGGGTTGAAAATGATAAGTATAATCTTCCATGAATGAATTACCGCCAGCTAATCCTGCGCCCATTACTTTCATGGCCCTCACCAATGCAGCGGTTTTCCAATCACCTTCACCTGCAAATCCATAGCCCTTGGCCATCAATCTTTGTGCAGCGATGCCGGGCAATTGGGCTAATCCATTTAAGTCTTCAAAAGTATCCGTGAAGCCTTTGAAATTGCCATGTACTAAAAACTTTTCTATACCCAACTCAATTTTTGCAGCTGCTCTTAAGGAATCATGTGCATGACCATTTTTTAACAAGCTAGCTTGCAGCTGATATTCATTTTCATAAATAGCCACTAATTCATCTATTTCTTTTTCTGAAACTTGGTCTACTACTGCAACTAAATCGGCAATGCCATATGTATTCACACTGTAACCAAATTTAATTTCTGCTTCTACCTTGTCTCCCTCTGTAACAGCCACATAGCGCATGTTGTCTCCAAAGCGCACAAATTTTGCGCCCTGCCAATCATGCCAAGCTGCTGCAGCTCTGGCCCAGCCATTTATTTTTTCTAAGGATTCTTCATCCTGCCAATGCCCCACCACTACCTTTCTATGGATATTCATTCTTGCTGTAATAAACCCAAATTCTCTATCCCCATGGGCACTCTGGTTTAAATTCATAAAATCCATATCAATGGTCTCCCATGGAATGTCTCTATTAAATTGAGTATGAAAATGCAATAGTGGTTTGCTTAAAATTTTAAGACCATTGATCCACATTTTTGCTGGAGAAAAAGTATGCATCCAACAAACTACCCCGATACAATTTTTATCATTGTTGGCTTCTTGCATGGCTTTCAATACCTCTTCGCTTGATTTTACAACGGGCTTAAATACAATATTTACAGGTATAAGCTTAGAAGCTGTCAATGAAGCTGCAATGGTATTGGAATGTTCGGCCACTTTTTTTAAAGTGGCTTCTCCATATAAATCTTGGCTACCAGTAATAAACCAAACGTCTAATTTTTTTAAATCAGGAATCATACTTATTTTATTTTTTATTGGCCGTAATAACTATTAGGGCCATGTTTTCTTTGAAAATGTTTTTCTATTAAGGAATCTTTCATAGGATTTGCCTCCTTATTGATTTGTTCTGTATACAAAGCAGTTTTTGCAATGAATTCTAATACTGCACTATTATGCACTGCTTTTTTTGCATCCTTACCCCAAGTAAAAGGAGCGTGGCTCCCCACTAAAATCATTTCTACTTCTTGGTAGTCTAAATTTCTTTCTTTAAAACAATCAATAATTTGATGACCTGTTTCTATTTCATAATCGCCTTTAATTTTTTCGTCATTCATAGGTGCAGCACAGGGGATGGCTGCAATGGTATAATCTGCATGGGTAGTACCGTACACAGGAATATCTCTTAAGCTTTGCGCCCAAGCAGTAGCATAAGTGGAATGGGTATGTACGATGCTTCCAATCTTTTCCCAATGCTTGTACAATACTGCGTGGGAATGGGTATCCGAAGATGGTTTTAATTTTCCTTCTACTACTTTGCCCTCAAAATCAACAATCACCATATCTTCAATGGTTAAGTTTTCATAGGGTATACCACTTGGTTTAATGGCAAATACTTTATTGGTTCTATCTACTACACTTACATTGCCAAAAGTGAATAAAACTAAATCTAATTTTGGCAATTCTAAATTGGCCAACAAGCATTCTTCTTTAATTTTCTGAAATATTGAGCTCATGGGCTTGGCTTTTAATACGTAGTTTGTTCTATGAATTTTCCAAAATCAATATACTTTAAGTAACGTTCTTTATAATAGTTTACCCTGTCTTTATTGGGGTAGTAAGTAATTTCAAATCCTTGTCCCATGGCTTCCATGGCTTCTTCAACTTTGCTGTACACGCCTGCTGCCGTAGCAGCAAACATAGCCGCACCCAAGGCGCAGGTTTGTTCGCTCTTATGAATTTTTATAGGCATATCCATCACATCAGACATCATCTGCATAATAAATGGAGATTTTTTGGCCACACCTCCAAGTCCAATAATTCCTTTAATTGGAATGCCTTCCTGTATAAATCTATCCACAATGGCCTTGGCCCCAAAGCAAGTGGCTTCCACTAAACTTTTATACAATATAGGAGCGCTAGTGGCCAAAGAAATACCTTCTATGGCACCTTTTAATAATTGATTGGCATCGGGGGTTCTTCTTCCATTCATCCAATCGAGTGCAATGGGGTCATTGGTATTTAAGGGAAGCTCACTAGCTGTTTCATTTAATTGTGCTAATATTTTTTCTTCTAGCGTAGACAGTTCAGCTTCGTTGACTATTTCATTACCAATCTTTGTATTCAATAAAATATTTTGCAATGGCCAGGCTAAAATATTTTTAAACCAGGCATATATATCTCCAAATGCAGACTGCCCTGCTTCTAAACCTACCATGCCGGGAAGCACAGAGCCATTCACTTGGCCACAAATACCCTTAATTAATTTTCCTTCTATTTCATTGATGGGTGCCACCAAAATATCACAAGTAGAAGTGCCCATGACCTTACTTAAATAATAAGGCTCTATTTGCCCACCTACGGCGCCCATATGTGCATCAAAAGCGCCTACACCTATGGCGGTTGTTGCAGGAATGCCTAGTTCCATTGCCCATTGAGCGGTAATTGTTCCTACTGAAACAGCGGCACTATAAGTTTCTTTTGAAAGTGAGGCGACTAATTTTTCAAGTTTAGGATCTAATTCGGAAAAAAAAGAAATAGGAGGGTAGCCATCAAATTTCTCTGCCCATAAAGCCTTATGACCGGCACTGCAAACACTTCTTTTTAATTTACTGGCATCTTTTTCTCCAGTTAATAAATAAGGAATCCAATCGCAATGTTCTACCCAGGTATAAATATCTTCCTCCACCGTTTTGTCAATTCTTAAAATATGCAAAAGTTTGGCCCAATACCATTCGCTTGAATAAATGCCTCCAACAAATTCTAAATAATTAGTCGCATATTTTTTTGCATGTTCATTTATTTCTTTGGCTTCTGGTGCAGCTGTATGGTCCTTCCATAAAACAAACATGGCGTTTGGGTTTTCGGCGTGCTTTGCTGTCAATGCCAATGGGGTTCCTTCTTTGTTGACTGCGATAGGTGTAGAGCCGGTGGTGTCAATAGATAAGCCAACAATATTTTCTACAATTGTTTTATCTAAATTTTTTATACAGGCTTTGATGCTTATTATTAAGCCGTCGACATAATCTTGTGGATGCTGTCTGTATTGATTGATGCTAGGATTGCAATACAAACCTTTGGCCCATCTTTCATAATAATGCACAGCGGATTGTACAATTGCTCCATTGGAAGTATTTACCAAAATAGACCTTACAGAATCTGTTCCATAATCAACTCCTAACACATAATTGTTCTTAGACATAGATCAAAATCATTATCTTTAAAGATACTATTATAATTAATTAGTAAAGCCGTTTTAGGCTTAAAAAGTCCATGAACAGCTTATTTTTTTAAAATACTTACACCAAAAATACGGCCAGCTGTTTTTTCATGATTGGCAAGGATAGTGACCCTAATAGAAGAGGCTGTTAATCCGCTAGGTAAAGGGTATTCGATATCATAAAAACGATTGCTTTGCCCACCATCCCAATTAACAGTAGTCAGTTTTTTTCCATCAATTAAAATATCAAAAACACTATTCTTATCATCCCCAATATAAGTCAACAATAAACTACTTGGTGTACCAGGTATTATTTTCATATCAAAGGAAAATTCATTGTTCAATCGGGCTTCTCTGCCCATTCTGCCAACCGCATTCATGACATAAGATTTTTCAGTTGCGATTAGATGGTGATCTCTTTCGGGCTGCATTTCTCCAATTCTAAATGCATCAATGGTTCTAGTTTGAATGGCACTTAATCTTTGTTTTTCTGCTTGGTAATCTTTTTCTTTTGCTTCCCATTCCAGGTTGGTAAACTTGTCCCAATAAACACTATAAAAATCATCATTGATGGTAAACAAAGGCGCCATTGTTACATCAAAAGGCTTACCTAAATGATTCCATTTAAATTGTAATTGATGTAGATCTGTTGCTGTAATATTTTTCGTAGGTAGTTCATTGTTCATAATCACAGGGGTGCCAAATACAGGATCAGGTAATTTATTACCTAAAACACCGGCTAAGACGATGGGCCCATATAAGAAGGCAATTCTGTTTTTGTTGTCTGGGATACTTTCAGTGTTAAGTTGCATGTTAAAATCAATGGTGACTTTGTCGTTGGGGTTCCAAATTCGATCAATGATGGTATATCCATTTTCGTCTGTGATTGCTTTCACCCATTGGTTGTTAACTTTTATTTTTAAAGCACCTTCATTCCAAATTGGTTTTCTGATTCTAAGTTTAAATTGTTTTCTAGCAGCAGTAATAATTTGCAAACTGGTCTGGTTTTTAAATGGAAAATTGGTTTGTTGTACTACTTTCATTTTATTTTTTTCCCAATTTAATGTAGAAGCCACAAATAAATTCAAATACAAGCTTCCATCTGCCCCTTCGAAGTAAATGGATTCTGCATATTTGGCATGGTTCTCTAAACCACTGCCTACACAACAGGTAAACGTATTGAACTGGTCACTGAATTCCTTAGCTGCGCCCATTCTTAGGGGCATAAAATAAGTCATCATGCCTGTTTTAGAATTTTGCGAAGAAAGTATATGATTGTACAAGGCTCTTTCGTAATAGTCCATTAAATTACTTTTGGGTTGCCAAGAAAACAGATGCCTTGTCAACTTTAACATATTATAGGTATTGCAAGTTTCACAAGTATTATCGCTTAATCTGTCGTTTAGTTTTCCTGCATCCCCGCAATATTCATAATTGCTATTCCCTCCAATTACATAAGAATGACTATTAACCATGGTCTTCCAAAAAAAACTAGCAATGGTATTGTCTTTTTCATTGCCTGTTAATTCATATTGCCTAGCTGCGCTGATGGCCTTTGGTACATTTGTATTAGAATGTTTACCTGGCATTGGATCAATTTTTTGTGCAAGCTTACCCATCACAAAATCATCTTCAAATAAATTCGCTACCCTTAAATATTTTTTTTCTCCAGTGACTGCATAAATATTAGCTAGTACTTCATTCATGCCCCCGTATTCACAAAGCAACATTTTATTGCGCACAGAATCTGGCATGGGAACCATCAAATCATAGGTCCAATCTGCCATTTTTGTTACCACTTCCAATGCTTTTTTATTGTCTAGGTACAAATAGGCATCCATCAAGCCAGCCATTAACTTGTGCACTGTGTACCAAGGTGACCAGGCACCATTCAAATCAAATCCCGAAGATTTAATTTGACCATTGCGCACTTTCTGCCATAATATATCTTCTTCAGGAATCGCTCCAACATAGCCAGTATTTCTTTTTTCTTGACAAAGGGCAATTTCATCCACAATGTAAGCGGCTCTTTTTTTAAATTCCTCTTGAGCTGTGCTGGCATACATCAATGAAATAGCAGATAAATAGTGACCCATGGTATGGCCAGACAATCCTGTAGACTCCCAACCACCATAGACTGAATCTTTGGCGGGTAAACCAGCATTCAGATAAAAACGAGTTAATAATCTATTTGGGCTCAGGCTGATTAAATAAGTACTGTCCAATTGCATTGCTTTTTTGAATGGGCCATTCAATAGTTTGATTTTTGAAATAGGGAAGGCATAGGCTTGAATAGGAATAGCCCTAGTTACTTTTATATTGTCCTCGTTTTTGGTGGCTAAATAAGATTGTCCTTTTACTTGATGCAAAAACAAGCTGAGTAAAGAAAGTAGAAATATTTTTTTCATAATTATTTTTATTACTTGAATTTAGAGAATTTTTCTGTGCGGCCTAACAGCGAAATACCTATAAAACCTCTAACATAAAGGGATTGCTTATCATCACTCATCCACATTTTGCAACTATAGGTTGATCCATTGGCAGGGTCATAAATTTTTCCACCCACCCATTGAGGGGCTTCCCAACTAAAATCGCTAAACATATTCAAGCCTTTCAGCTCTCTGTTTCTCAAGCTTTCGTCCTTGTTGTAAATGTCTTTTCTTTCTGTTTTTACCCAAATTAATTTTCCAAATAATTTATTGCCTTGGATATATGTTTCTACAATCCCTTTTTTACTGGAAGACAACCATTTTCCAATAAATTCTTTTTGAGCCATAACCGAATTAAATGCCAAAAGAAAAATACAAATAGAAATAATTTTTTTCATAGGAGTTTAAGCTAAATTTTTTCAATATTGTACTGTTCTAAGTTAATATATTATTTTCAAATAACAGACGTTTAAAAGATCAATTCCATGATTCCCATAGCTGGAACTTGATTCCATTTTGCAATTAAATCCCTGTAAAGCTTCCGCACATTATTTAAATCACTTACTGCAATAACCATTGCAGTAAGCTCAGGGTTGGTTTTTTCTAAACTTTCTCTAAAAACTTCATTGAAATTTTCAAATGCGTTTTGAGTATATTCAATAAGAATTAAGTTGGCTAAGGTTTCGGCATACCAAGCTTCATTGGTTAAATTCATATTGTCTCTTAAGGATTTATCCTCAAAATCTTGGATGGAGCTGCCGTTTTTAATCATACCATAAAATGCGGTACCATAACCTAAAGTTTTTTCAATGGCATAATGACTTAAATCGTGCAGGACTAAAAAATTATCCCCTTTGGTCCAAGAGGAACTTGCGTCTGCTCTGATATAACGAATGATATGCTTCGCTTCATTATTTTTTTGAAATTGCAACTTCATTTTCTAAAAATCTAAACCAACATTTAGCCACTACCAATCCAAACCTGGCTGGGTAATTTTAAAATTGTCTTTTTCTTTGGCTTTGTCTACCATTAGCTTCACATCATTCAACAATTGTTTGGCATCATACACCACGCCATCTTTGATCGTGTATTTAACACCACCCACTCTTACTGCAGTTCCATCTTGATTTAAATGAATAGCACCAGTGCCATACAAAACTTGTAAGTTTTTTAAAGGATTGGCATCCACAATAATAATATCAGCCAATTTGCCTATTTCAACTGTACCTAAATCTTTATCCATACCTAAGGCTTGAGCTGCATTTAAAGTAGCAGAACGAATCACTTCTAAAGGATGAAATCCTGCTTCTCTTAACAATTCTAATTCTCTTATAAATCCAAAACCATAGGTTTGATAAATAAAGCCATTGTCTGAACCAGCAGTTACACGGCCTCCTCTATTTTTATATTCATTGATAAAGGCCATCCATAATTTATAATTGTTTTTCCATTCCACTTCTTGCTCTGTTCCCCAATCAAACCAATAAGAGCCATGAGAATTTCTACTTGGTGCATAAAATTTCCAAAGTGAAGGCAGGGTGTATTTTTCATGCCATTCTGCTCGTCTTGTTCTTTGTAAATCACGGTTGGCTTCGTAGATATTGAAAGTTGGATCCAAGGTAAAGTCTAAGGCAATCAATTCGTTCATTACTTTATTCCATTTTTCAGAATAGGGGGCAGCTGCTTGTTTCCATAATTTGCCCGCATTTTCAAACCTGCTTTGCTCATTGGTATAATTGTAATCCAAAGGAAAATTTTGTATTGTTTTATCATCAAACAAAGCTTCCGGCAAACCATACCAATGTTCCATACTGGTCATGCCTGCTCTTGCAGAATTCAATACATTCCATCTGGCCACATCTGTTTGTGCATGATGACAGCAGGACCTTAAACCAATTCTTTTATTTTCTCTGATGGCCGCATCCATTACTTCTGGTGAGGCACCAAAAAATTTAATGCCATCGGCGCCATTTTTTGCATTCTCATTCACCCAATCCCGAGCATCTTGTGGAGTGACAATTTCCTTTTTACTTCCTTGCCCAAAGGCAGTATAGGCAAGAATGCGTGGGGCAATGATTTTATTTTCTGCACTTCTTTTCTTTTCACTCAAAACCCAGCTCAAACCATTACCTGCAGACACATCTCTCACTGTAGTAATGCCATGTGCCATCCATAATTTATAAACATATTCAGCTGGTGTGCCTTGTTCTACACCTCCAATATGGGTATGCATATCAATTAAACCTGGTAAAGCAAACATACCATTCGCATCAATCTCTTTTCCGTTTTTTGCCAACACGGGTCTGCGTTCTGTTTTAATTGGATTGCCTTCATTGGCTACCACTACAATTTTTACTATTCTATTGTTTTCTATGACAATGTCAATAGGTCCAATGGCTGGTGCACCAGTTCCATTGATTAAGGTAACTCCTCTAATAATTAATTGTGTGTAGGGACCGCCACCTTCGTTTCTCGCTGGTGCGGGTGTAATTTGGGCATTGGCTATTTGCAAACAAAAGCAAAGTAGTAAAACTTGAAAGGGACGAATAAGCAATTTCATAGGTAATTCATTTAGTACCTAAACTTACGCTTTTTTTTAAAAAAAAGCCCTCCTGAGGAATCAGGTGGGCGATTAACGATTGCTTGCTTAAAAACTTTAAAAGTAAACCTTTAAAGATGGCACGAAGTTAATGGGTAAACCCATGGCTCATTATCAACTAATTGTTAAATATAAAAGTGTGAATTGCAGGGCTATTGCGTCTTTTTGGGGTAGGCTTTCAAAGCGGCTTCCAAACAATCCATTGCTTCATTGATGGCTGCTTCGTTTAAAACATAGGCCAGCCTTACTTCATTGGTACCTAAACCAGGTGTAGTATAGAATCCAGAACCTGGTGCCAGCATAATAGTTGCGTTTTTGTATTTAAAATCGGTCAGTAACCACTTGCAAAAAGCATCTGTATTTTCTACAGGTAATTTGGCCATCACATAAAAAGCACCACTTGGTGCTGGACAAAAAACACCTTCCATTTTGGAAAGTCTTTGTACCAAGGTGTCCCTTCTGTTCTTGTATTCAGCCCTCGTGCCATCAAAATAAGAGGAAGGTAAACTCAAAGCAGCCTCAGCAGCAATTTGTTCCAAAGTTGGAGGGCTTAATCTTGCTTGTGAAAATTTCATCACGGCTTCAATCACCGATTTGTTTTTAGTTACCAAGGCGCCAATTCTTGCACCACAGGCCGAATATTTTTTACTGAAAGTGTCAATCATGATCACATGGTCTTCAACACCTTCTAAGGTAAGCGTGCTTTTTACTTTTCCTTCGTAACTGAATTCGGTATAGGCTTCATCAGAAAATAAGTACAAATCTTTTTCTTTAATTAAGTCTCTTATTTGTAATAATTCTCTTTCGCTATAGACATAACCTGTTGGATTGTTGGGGTTACAAATAAAAATTCCTTTTGTTCTAGAGGTAATTTTTTCTTTGAAAGCGGCAATGGGTGGTAAGGAAAATCCAGTTTCCATGGTAGAGGTGATGGGAATAATTTTTATTCCAGCGGCCATTGCAAAACCAATGTAGTTGGCATAAAAAGGTTCAGGTACTATGATTTCATCTCCTGCATCCAAACAGGCCATAAAGGCAAATAAAATACCTTCACTTCCTCCAATGGTAATTAAAATACCTTCATAGCTAACATGGATGCCTTTGGTAATATAATAAGCGGCTAATTTTTTTCTGAAACTTAAAACGCCAGCGCTGTCTGTATATTCTAATACTTTTAAATCTGCATTTTTGACCGCCTCCATCATGATGCTTGGGGTTTCAATATCCGGTTGTCCAATATTTAAATGGTATACTTTGACGCCCTCTTTTTTTGTTGCATCTGCAAATGCGGTTAATTTTCGAATGGGAGAGGAAGGCATTTGAGCACCTCTTTGACTAATACGTATCATTCAAGCAAAGATAGGCAAGCAATGACTCAAAAAAAAACGTCCCCTGCAAAGAGAACGTTTTTTTAATTTATTTTTAAGAACAATTGGTAGTTTATAAAATCACTTCTCCTTCAATGATTAATTCAGTCACTTGTTTTTCACCAGCAAATTTTACTGTGACACGTTTTTTAAATACGCCACTAAAAGGAGCCGTATAAGTAACTTTTATATTGCCTTTTTGACCTTTCAATACAGGATTTTGATTGTACTCTGGTTGGGTACAGCCACATTCCGCATTGGCAAATTCAATTACTGCAGGCTTTGTTCCAGTATTGTTAAAATTAAAAATGACAGATTTATGAATTCCTTTTTTTATTTTACCAAAATTGTGGTTGGTTTTATCAAAGTGGATAGAAGATTGTGCCCAACTGCTGGCTGAAATAAGTAGGCAAAAAACTAAAGTTGTTATTTTCATAGGTATCTATTTTTAAATATTAATGGTTGGTAATTGAATTAGTAATGATTGGACTGGTTGATGTATTGTTGGAAATGGCCACCCCTTCTCCTGAGAATTTAGTTTGCTTTTTTAAGCCACCTGAAAATTCCAAATCGGTGAATCTGGTAAACAATCCCATGACATTACCATTAAAAGTAATTTGAACTTCTGCCATTTGGCCTGGTCCCATTTTTTGATTGGATTTGAAATTAGGGGTAGTGCAGCCACAACCAGGTCGGGCAGTGACTAAGGTAATCGTATCCTTACTTATATTGGTAATTTCAATGGTATAAGTAGCAGGTTTGCCAAAGCTAATTTTACCAAAATTGTATTGATCGTTTTTAAACTGCAGAACGTCTTCTACTTTAGTCTGTGCACTTAACTGCTTAAAAGACATAGTTAAAGCTAGAAAGGCAATGAATAAGGTGATTTTTTTCATTTTGATAGGATTGATTGACAAGAAAAAACCATGTAAAAGAGGTGTACGAAATTATTGAAAAATTGGTAAAAAGCTGATTTTACTTATTTCTTTACTTTTTATGCATTTTGACCCCTATTTTTGTCCTATGGAATCCACCCTAGACGCTGTTGCTGAACAAGACATGCTCTCCTTTGAGGCATTTCGGACTTCTGTTATTGCCGACTACCGAATGGCAATGATAAGTCGTGAAGTAAGTTTGTTAGGCAGACGTGAAGTGTTGACAGGCAAGGCCAAGTTTGGGATCTTTGGAGACGGCAAAGAAGTGGCACAAATTGCCCTTGCTAAATTTTTTCAAAAAGGAGATTTTAGAAGTGGTTATTACAGAGATCAAACCTTCATGTTTGCTTTAGAAGTGGCCAATTTGGAAGATTATTTTTCCCAACTGTATGCTGACGTAAACAATGATCCTTTCAGTGGTGGGAAAAATATGAATGCTCATTTTGCCACTGAGTTTGTGAATAAGGAAGGAGCCTGGTCCAACTTAGTAGAGCGTTATAATATTTCTGCAGACATTGCGCCCACAGCTGGACAAATGGTGCGTGGTCTAGGCTTGGCTTTTGCTTCCAATTGTTTTAGAAGTTCAAAATACAAAACGCAGTTGAACCATTTAAGCAACAATGGCAATGAGGTTTGTTTTTGTACGATTGGGGATGCCAGTACTTCAGAAGGACATTTTTGGGAAGTGATCAATGCAGCCGGCGTTTTACAAGTGCCATTAGCCATCATTGTTTATGACGATGGATACGGTATATCTGTACCTACCGAATTACAAACCACCAAGGGGTCTATTTCTGATGCATTGAAAGGATTTGACAAAGAAAATGGGACCAATGGTATAAAAATATTTACAGTGAAGGGTTGGGATTATGCAGCCTTGTGTGAGATTTTTGAAGAAGGGATTACTTATACTAGAGAAACCCATACCCCTGTTTTATTTCATGTGAAAGAATTGACACAGCCCCAAGGGCATTCCACCAGTGGAAGTCATGAAAGGTATAAAACATTGGAACGTCTTCAATGGGAGAGAGATTGGGATTGTAATAAAAAAATGCGTGAATGGCTTTTATTGAATGAACTTACTACCGAAGACAGTTTACAAGCATTGGAGTCGGAAGTAAAACAAGAAGCGCGTTTATCAAAATTAGCTGCTTGGGAAAAATACATTGCGCCCATCAAAGATAAAATCAATCAAGGGGTACAGTTGGTGCAAAAAGGTTTGAATGAAACAGATTTGAAAACTGCTATTGAACTTTTGCATGAATTAGTACATTCTAGAGAGCCATTGAAAAGAGATATTTTTAGAACTTTGAATTTAATTCTTGAAAAAATTCCGCATCATCCTAATGCAAAATCTATACATACCTTCTTAGATAATTATTATCAAGAAGAAGCGCCATTCTATAGCAAGAATTTATACAATGAAGGTCCTTTGAGTACTTTGAATGTATCGCAGGTAGATCCTATTTATCCTGCTGATGCGCCTACTTTAAATGGTTATGAAGTATTGAACCATTATTTTGATGCACTTTTTGAGCAAAATCCTTTGGTCTATGCTTTTGGCGAAGACTTAGGTAATATTGGAGATGTGAATCAGGGCTTTGCAGGTTTACAACTCAAACATGGTTTAGATCGAATTTTTGACACTGGTATCAGAGAACAATCTATCATTGGTCAAGCACATGGCATGGCCATGAGAGGGTTACGCCCCATTGCCGAAATTCAATACTTGGATTATTTATTATATGGCATACAAACCATGAGTGATGACATTGCTACCTTGCATTATCGAAGCAATGGTTTGCAATCCAGTCCAGTAATTATTAGAACAAGAGGCCATCGTTTAGAAGGTATGTTTCACAGTGGCTCTCCCATGGGTGTGATTGTGAATGCTTTAAGAGGTATGTATGTTTGTGTACCAAGAAATATGGTGCAAGCAGCAGGTATGTACAATACTTTGTTGCGAGGGAATGACCCGGCTTTATTGATTGAATGTTTGAATGGCTATCGATTAAAAGAAACCATGCCTTCCAATATTACAGAATTTACAGTGCCTTTGGGCAAACCAGAAATTTTAAAAGAAGGCAATGACATTACCATTGTTTCTTATGGCTCAACAATAAGAATTATTGAAGATGCTGCTATCCGTTTACTGGAGATGGGCATTGACTGTGAAATTATTGATGTGCAAACATTATTACCCTTTGACATCAATCATCAAATTGTGGCGTCGCTTAAAAAAACCAATCGCATTATTTTTATTGATGAAGATGTACCTGGTGGGGCAAGTGCCTATATGTATCAACAAGTCATTGAATTGCAAGGAGGCTATCGTTGGTTGGATATAGCAGCAAGAACCTTGAGCGCTAAAGCACACCGTCCTGCCTTTGCCAGCGATGGAGATTATTTTTCAAAGCCCAATACCGAAGAAGTAATTAAGGTGATTAAGGGCATGATGACTGAGTAAAAAATATTAGTGAATTTTACTAGACAAGTTATAGCCTTCTAGTTTTTGTGTTTGTTCTACAGACCCCAATCTGAATTTTACCGCCAGCTTTGTTTGTTTCTCAAAAGCCCTTTCAGTGTTACAAAAAAATCCAGTTTTTGTGCTATAGTAGTTTGCAGGTACTTTGGCTTCGGGTCTTATGGCATACACATTAAATACAGGCATAGTAGTGTCTTTTATTTTTGGTAAAAGAAAGCCTGCTAATAATAGGGTAGGTATAATTTGCATCATTTGATTTAGTGCTGGTATTTCGAAAAATTTATAATTTTTTGAAAAAAATCATAAGACCGAATTTCGAAAAATTTTTAATTTTTTGAATAAATTATAAGAGAGATTTACATCACTTTTTTTATTTAAAAAATAAAAAGGGATGTAAATCTACCCCATGTTATGGAATACTTTGTTTACATCTTCATCTTCCTCTAATCTTTCAATTAGTTTACTTACATCCTCTGCTTGCTCATCTGTCATTGGCACGGTGGTAGTCGGAATCCACTCTAATTCTGCGCTAATGGGATGCATATCTTTATCTTCTAGCGCTTTTTGTAAATTTCCAAAATCGGTGAAGGCGCAACGAAGTACTATAATTGCATTTCCATTGTCGTCCAAGCTTTCGCCCAATTCATCTAAGCCATGATCAATTAATTCTAATTCTAAATCATCCATATTCAATCCTTCAGGCTTTAATTTAAACACCCCCATTTTTTTAAATTGAAAACTTACACTACCTGAATTTCCTAAAGTACCATGCCCTTTATTGAAATGACTTTTTACATTGGCCACAGTTCTAACATGGTTATCAGTAGCTGTTTCAACTAATAAAGCCACTCCATGTGGCGCATAACCTTCGTATAATATTTCCTCATAGTTACTGGTGTCTTTGCCCATGGCTCTTTTAATAGCCGCTTCCACACGGTCCTTGGGCATACCAACACTTCTTGCATTCTGGTAACATCTTCTTAAGGCAGGATTATCATCTGGGTTAGGACCGCTTGCTTTTACGGCAATAACTATTTCTTTACCAATGCGGGTAAACTGCTTTGCCATTCGATCAAATCTTTTGAACATCGTGGCTTTTCTAACTTCAAATATCCTTCCCATAGTTGTAGGTATTAAGAGTTGCAAAAATAAGAAAAAAAAGTCCCCCCGAGTAAACGGAAGGACTTTTCTAATTTATCATTGATAATAAAAATTATTTATTCAAATTACTATGTTTACGACCATAAAGGAAGTAAACCACAAGGCCTAAAGCCATCCATGCGAAGGCTACTTTCAATGTTTGCGCATCTAAGGCAAAGATCATGGCTAAGCATATAACAGCGCCTAAAATAGGCACCAATGGCACTAATGGCGTTTTAAATGGACGCTCCATATCTGGTGATTTGCGTCTTAATATCCAAATACCAGCACTTACGAGTACAAAGGCAAATAAAGTACCAAATGAAGTTAAATCACCTGCTACATTACCTGGGATAAAGGCAGCAAAACCACCTACAAATATGAATAAAATCCAGTTAGATTTATAGGGCGTTCTAAATTTAGGATGTAAATCTGAAAATACTTTAGGAAGTAGTCCGTCATTGGCCATTGAATAGAATACACGTGACTGACCCATTAACATGACTAAAATAACAGAACTAAATCCTGCTAGAATTGCCACTGTTACAGCTGTTGCTAACCATCCATATCCTGTCATATAAGTTGATATTGCATAAGCAACAGATGCTTCACGACCCTTTAGAGGATCAACGAAATCTTTCCAGTTGGCAACTCCTGTTAGTACGTGACCAAATAAGATGTACAAAATAGTACACACTACTAATGAACCTAAGATACCAATAGGCATATCTCTTTTTGGATTTTTTGCTTCTTGAGCCGCTGTAGATACCGCGTCAAAACCAATAAAGGCAAAAAATACTATAGCTGCGCCACCTAATACACCACCCCAGCCATGTTTAAATACGCTAGAATAATCAGCAATGACCTTACCAGAAGCGTCAATTACTGGTGGTTGATTGGCAGGAATTAAATAAGGGGTATGATTTTCTGGACGAATAAACTGCCAGCCTAAAATTATAAATAAAATTACAATAGCTACTTTGACAAATACAATAATGGCATTCACCACAGCAGACTCTTGTGTTCCTTTAATTAATAATAAGGTTAACAATAATAAAATTACTAAGGCAGGCGCGTTAATTATTCCGTGATGAAGCACGCCAGCTGAATCGGTTATACTTTCGAGGGGGGAGTGGCTCCATTCATAAGGTATGGCTCCTCCCAGCAGCTTGTTTAAATATTCACTCCAAGCAATAGAAACTGTTGCGGCACCTAAGGCATATTCCATAATTAATGCCCATCCAATAATCCAGGCAACAGTTTCACCCATGGTTACATAAGAGTAGGCATAAGCACTACCAGAAATAGGAATCATGGCAGCAAACTCTGCATAACATAAACCTGCAAAAGCGCAACCTACGGCTGCTACTATAAAGGATAAAGTAACGCCTGGTCCTGCAGCTTGTCCAGCAGCAGCAGCAGTTCTTACAAATAAGCCTGCACCTATAATCGCACCTACGCCTAAGGCTACTAAGTTACCAGCGCCTAAAGTGCGTTTTAGTCCTTTTCCGCCGTCTTCGGCTTGAGCCAACATGGCAGTCAAATCTTTCTTTCTAAATAAACTCATAATTTGGTAGGTTTCAGTGTTCAATACTAAATCAAGGTCATGATTTAGTATAAGTTGTTTAGGAGCAACATAATTTAGATTGAAAAATAGCACTTTTTTTGCAAAACTTGGCTATAATTCCAGATAAAAAGACTCTTTTTTTTGCTTATTTTTTTAGTACTTAAGTCTTATATTGCAGCAATTACTATTGTATGAAAAAATCGAATAAACTTACTATTTACATTGTTATTGCCATGATTGCAGGAGCAATTTTGGGGTATTTTATTCATGAAAATTATGATAAAGCCAGTATTGAGGTATTCTCAAAAAACATCAAACTGCTTACGACTATTTTTTTACGCTTAATTCAAATGGTGATTGCACCCTTGGTTTTTACAACTTTGGTCGTAGGTATTTCAAAATTGGGTGATCTTAAAACAGTGGGTCGCGTTGGTGGTAAAGCCATGCTTTGGTTTGTAACCGCTTCCCTTGGAAGTTTATTAATAGGGATGGTTTTGGTGAATATTTTAAAACCAGGAGAGGGTATTGCTTTATCCAATGCTGATATGACAGGTGCATCCGATTTGATAGGTAAAACACAGGCATTTAGTTTACCTGGTTTTATAGATCATGTTTTTCCAAAAAGTATGTTTGAGGCCTTGGCCAACAATGAAATTTTACAAATTGTCATATTTAGTGTGTTTTTTGGCGTGGCCGCCGCAGCCATGGGTAAAAAAACAGAAGGCTTAATGTTAGCATTTGAAAATGGCGCACATATTATTTTAAAAATGGTAGGTTATGTAATGAACTTTGCACCCATTGGTGTTTTTGGTGCCATTGCAGCGGTTATAGCTACTAAAGGCTTGTCCATATTTATTTTTTATGGTAAGTACATGTTATATTTTTTAATGGGCATTGGCGTATTGTGGGTTGTTTTAATTACGGTTGGCTTTATTATCTTGAAAAAGAGAATGCCATCACTACTTAAAATTATTACCAATCCTTTAGTGATTGCTTTTAGTACCACTAGTAGCGAAGCAGTATTTCCTAAATTAACCGAAGAGCTAGAACGTTTTGGTTGCAAGGATAAAATAGTTTCCTTTATTTTACCATTAGGCTATTCATTCAATCTAGATGGAAGCATGATGTATATGACTTTTGCAAGTATGGCCATTGCACAAGCCTCTGGTATTCATTTGGATATAGGAACTCAATTAACCATGTTATTGGTTTTAATGTTAACAAGCAAAGGCATTGCGGGTGTGCCCCGTGCTTCATTGGTGGTGGTAACTGCTACCTGCGCCATGTTTCATATTCCCCCAGAAGGCATTGCATTAATTTTACCTATCGACCATTTTTGCGATATGTTCCGCTCTGCAACCAATGTACTAGGTAACAGCTTGGCCACCACAGTGGTAAGTAAATGGGAAGGAGCACTTGAAAATCCGGCGCAAGCTTAAATATATTATTGATGATTACATTATTAGATGCCTTTCATTGGAGCCAATTATTGCAACCTCAATATTATATTGAAAACGGAGGCCTTTGGCTATTGTTATTTGTGGTATTTGCAGAAACAGGTTTATTCTTTGGTTTTTTCTTGCCAGGAGATAGCTTGCTTTTTGTTGCTGGTATTTACAGTGCGCCTTTGGCAGCACAAATTTTTGCAAGTGAAAATGAATGGATCAATTTATTTATCATCTTTTCTTTTATTTCTGTTGCAGGCATTTTGGGTAACTATGTGGGCTATCAAATTGGTAATAAAGTTGGGCCAGCGATGTATGATTGGAAAGAAAATCTATTGTTTAAGAAAAAATATTTGGTACAAGCACATGATTTTTATGAAAAGCATGGCGGCCGAGCAATTGTGATTGCTAGGTTCATTCCAATAGTACGAACTTTCGCACCCATTGTTGCTGGAATCGTAAAAATGGATAAGCATAAATTTAGTTATAATAATATTGTTGGCTGCATTACCTGGGTAGCGACCATGTTATGTGCAGGACATTTCTTACAATCTTATATTTTAAATCATTTTCAGTTTGACTTAAAGAAACATTTAGAAGTAATTGTTTTAGGCATTGTTTTTGTAACAACCGCCCCAGTAATTTTTCAAGTTTTAAAACATCGTACCAATAAATAAAATTTATTAAGCGCATGACTACTAACAAACAAATTGGACTATTGTCATTACCTGTTTTTGTTGCCGCCTTGGGCTATTTTGTAGATGTGTATGACTTGTTATTGTTTACCATAGTTAGGCAACCTAGTGTGATGAGTTTGGGTGCTACTGCGGAAACGATTATTGTGGATAGTGCACACATCATTAACTGGCAAATGTCAGGCTTGTTGATTGGTGGTATTTTATGGGGGGTCTTGGGAGATAAGAAGGGCAGATTAAAAGTTTTATTTGGATCCATCATACTTTATTCGGTAGCGAATTTTTTAACCTCCTTTGTACATTCAGTAGATCAATATGCCTACTGCAGATTTATAGGAGGTATTGGCCTTGCAGGTGAATTGGGGGCGGGTATTACCTTGGTTTCTGAAATGTTGCCTAAAAATAAAAGGGGCATTGGCACTTCCTTGGTAGCGGGTATTGGTTTGTTTGGTGCTGTTTTTGCTTATTTTACTTTCAAAGCCACTGCCGATTGGAGATTGTGTTATCAAATAGGAGGGGTGCTTGGATTTTTCCTATTGATTCTTCGAGTGAAAGTAGCGGAGTCCTTTATGTTTGAGTCGGCCAAGTTGGCAAATATTTCTAAAGGAAATTTTTTAATGTTCTTTAGTTCTTACCAACGTTTTTCTAAGTACATCAAAGCTATTTTGATTGGTTTACCTACTTGGTTTGTCATTGGGGTGATGGTTAACTACAGTAATAAATTTGCAAGTGGCTTGTATGGTGTAAACCTAATTGATTCAGGCAAGTCAGTGATGTTTGCTTACATTGGTATCGCCTTGGGGGATTTGTTAATTGGTTATGTGAGCCAATATTTTGAAAGTAGAAAAAAGGCCTTATTGGTTTTTTATTCTTTGAATATTGTTTGCATGATTTTCTTTTTTAGCAACATCAACAACAATGACAATAGCATGTACTTAATTTGTGGTTTATTAGGTTTTAGTACGGGGTATTGGGCCATTTTCAATACTATGGCAGCCGAACAATTTGGTACCAACCTAAGGGCCACAGCAGCTACTACCATACCCAATATGGTGAGAGGTGCTTTGCCATTGATTAATTTCTTATTCCTCGATATTTTACAAAAAAAATTAGGTTGGAACATTATTCATAGCGGCATATTTACAGGCGCTACAGTTATGTTAATCACGCTCATTGCTTTTGTTTTTACAGAGGAAACCTATCATAAGGATTTGGATTATTTGGAATTCGACCAGCCACTTCCTTAGTCATTAAAATATGCGTTTATTATTTATACGTTTTTCTTCTATTGGTGATATAGTGCTAACTACGCCCGCCATACGTTGTGCCCATCAACAAATTCCTGGGGCAGAGATTCATTTTTTAACCAAAAAATCTATGCAGGATTTGGTGGCCTCCAATCCTTACATCCATCAATGTCATTACCTAGACAATGACATTGACGCAAGCATTAACGAATTGAAGAAAATCAACTTCGATTACATTGTAGATTTGCATCACAATCTTAGATCTTTAAAAATAAAAAAAGCCTTAGGGGTAAAAGCATTCAGTTACAATAAGCTTAGTTTAAAAAAATTATTACTAGTCAAATTGCATATTAATTTATTAGCTAAAACTCATGTTTGTGAAAGATACATGGACACACTCCAATATTTTAAGGTGGTAAATGATGGTCAGGGCTTAGATTATTTTTTTCCAAGCAATAATTCATTTACAGCCTCCAATTTACCTACCAGTCATCAAGCAGGATTTATTGCTTTTGTGATTGGGGCTTCTTATTTCAATAAAAAAATGCCTGTAGCGAAGTGGATACAATTGGCAGAAAAAATAAATTGGCCCATTGTATTGATTGGGGGTAAAGAAGATCAAACAGAAGCTAATTTAATTACAGCAAGTAATTCAAGCAGTATTTACAATGCATGCGGAAAGTATAGTTTACAAGAATCAGCCAAGATCATTCAAATGTCCAGGGTGGTCGTATCCCATGATACTGGCTTTTTACATGTGGCTGCTGCTTTTAAAAAACCTACCATCACCATCTGGGGAGCCACCAGTCCTGCGCTGCAATTTGAAGCTTATTATCCTAGTGAAAATACCCCTGCACATTTTAATGCAATGGTCCCTAATTTAAATTGCCAGCCCTGCAGCAAACAAGGGGAAGGGCATTGTCCCCAAGGCCATTTTGCCTGTATGCAATTGCAAGACATTGAAACAATCGCTGATAAAGTAAAGGCCTATTTATAAAAAAAGCCTTCCACGTTATTTCGTAGAAGGCTACCTTATAAAATAATTATTTATTATTTTTTGCTTACAATGTTTTTAAAACATCGTTCATGCTTCGAACAGCATCGGCACTTTTATTGAAAGCGGCTTGTTCATCAGCAGACAAATCCATTTCAATAATTTTTTCCCAGCCATTTTTTCCAATCACCACTGGTACGCCTAAGCAGATGTCTGTCTGGCCGTATTCGCCATTCAAGCTTACACAACAAGTAAATAATTTTTTCTCATCTCTTACAATACTTTCTACCAAGGCCGCTCCAGCAGCACCTGGTGCATACCAAGCTGAAGTACCCAATAACTTAGTTAAAGTTGCACCCCCCACCATGGTATCATTGATGATTTTTTCTTGTTGTACTGTATCTAGAAATTTAGTGACTGGAATGCTGTTCCAAGTGGCGTGCTTGATTAAAGGAATCATAGTAGTATCACCGTGACCACCCACCACCAATGCGTTCAAATCTGCAGGGCTGCAGTTTAAAGTAGTGCTTAATTGATATTTGAAACGTGCGCTATCTAAAGTGCCGCCCATACCAATAATTTTATTTTTAGAAAGTCCAGTAGATTGTAAGGCCAAATAAGTCATCGTATCCATTGGATTACTTATTACAATAATAATGGCATTGGGAGAAAATTTTAAAATATTTTCACAAACACCTTTTACTATACCTGCATTGGTGCCAATCAATTCTTCACGGGTCATACCTGGTTTACGAGGCAAACCAGAAGTAATTACTACTACCTCTGAGTTGGCTGTTTTTGAATAATCATTGGTGCTTCCACTGATGCTTGTATCAAATCCTAATAAGGCTGCTGTTTGCATCATATCTTGGGCTTTGCCTTCAGCAAAACCCTCTTTGATGTCCAATAACACCAATTCAGTGGCCAATTCTTTGCGGGCAATATTGTCTGCGCATGTTGCGCCTACTGCGCCTGCACCAACTACTGTAATTTTCATAGCAAGTTGTTTTTAATGGATGTATTATTTTTTCCGGGGCAAAGTTAACTAATTGCTTTCTATTAATTTCGCCAATTCTAAAACATCTACGCCTTGTTCATAAACTTTTAATAAACTGCCTTTAAGGTAGATGGCCATAAATGGGGTCATTCTTGGTCTAAAAAAGGTAGGAAGCATATAGTTAGGGTCGCGACCTATGAGTACATTGGGTCGGTTAATGAAATTGTACTTTTCGGCAAATTTCTTAATGAGTTCCATGTCTCTGTAACTATCCCAAACAAACACAACATTTTTAAACTTGTCAGCATATTTATTTAAATCTGCTGCTTCTTTTTCACAATGAGAACAATCTGGACTAAAGATAATAATACAAACATATTTGGACTTCGGAATTTGTTTGTTGGTAATTTCTTTGCCATCTACCCCAACCAAAGAAAAGAAAGGTATTTTTTTCTCTTTTAAATAAGGGGCATTAGGATCTACGGTGGATTCTTGAGCTTGAATTTGAGTTAAAAATAGTACACTCAATACTAAAGTTAATAAATGCTTCATAGGTAGGCTTTGTTTTTTTGTGTTGATTATTTTTTTTGTTCTAACATACGCATCGATTTTGCATCTTGCAAAAATTCAGAAGCGAATATAAAATTATTTAAAAGTTTATTTTGACTGTAGATGATGTCTTGGTTAGAGCCTTCCCATTCTTTTTTACCTTGGTTTAAATAGATAATGTAATTGCCAATTTCCATCACACTGTTCATGTCATGGGTAACCACAATGGTCGTGATGTTGAATTCTACGGTTAATTCATGAATTAATTTGTCAATGACCATGGAGGTTTGAGGATCTAAGCCTGAATTGGGTTCGTCGCAAAACAAATACTTGGGTTCCATCACTAAAGCCCTGGCCAAGCCCACTCTCTTTTTCATTCCCCCACTTAATTCAGCAGGAAACTTATTATTCACGCCCTCTAATTGAACCCGGGCTAAGATTTGATTTACTTTAATTTTTTTCTCAACTAAATTTAATTCAGAAAACATATCTAAAGGGAACCTTACATTTTCTTCCACCGTCATCGAATCAAATAAGGCATTGCCTTGAAACAACATACCTAAATTTTGTCTCAATTCCTTTCTCTCTTCTTTTCCCATTTTAGATAAAACACTGTTATCAAATAGTATTTCACCTTTGTCTGCTTTTAGTAAATCTACAATACATTTAACCAATACTGTTTTACCACTTCCACTGGTACCAATAATTAAATTACATATACCAGGTTTGAATTGCGCACTGATGTCATCAAAGATCACACGGTCGTCGAATTTTTTACTGATATGTTGAATCTCAATCATAATTATTTATTGATGGGCATTTGTAAGGCCAATAAATCTTCAAAAGTGTCAGACCTACTTATTAAACGATGCGTTCCATTTTCAAACAAAACCTGTGCAGGTTTATACCTTGCATTGTAATTGCTGGACATTTCGTAGCCATAAGCACCCGCATTGTAAAATACCAAAAAATCACCTTCTGCAATAGTAGGAATGGGTCTGTCCCATGCAAAAGTATCCGTTTCACAAATATTACCCACTACAGCATACTGCATTAATGCCTTGGTAGGGGAAGTTAAATTATCAATATAGTGGTAAGCATCATAAAACATAGGTCTTATCAAGTGGTTCAAACCACTGTTGATGCCTGCAAAATGAATATCGCCAGATTGTTTAAGCACATTTACTTTGGTGATAAAGAATCCTGCCTCACTCACCAAATATTTACCTGGCTCAAACCAAGCGGTTAAATTTCTACCAGCTTTTGCAGATAAATTGGCCATCGCTTTATTTACTTCTTGGCCCAATAAGGCAATATCTGTTCCTTTTTCATTGGGCTCATAGGGCACTTTAAATCCACCGCCAAAATCTAAAATGTTCACGGTTGGAAAATCGGGTAAAAGTTGTTCAAATACCAAGGCTGATTGTAAAAATACAGCCACGTCTTTGATTTCACTGCCAGTATGAATGTGTAAAGTAGCAATATTGATTTTGTATTTTTCTTGTAAAGATTTTAGTTCATTGATTTGCTTGGCAGGAATTCCAAATTTACTTTTATCATGTCCTGTTGAAATTTTTAAATTACCCCCTGCCATGATATCAGGTCTTATTCTAACACCCACCGGATATCTGTTGCCATAAGTCATTCCAAATTTTTCTATATTGGATAAACTATCAATGTTTATATGTACACCCAAACTCACCGCTTCTTTTATTTCTTCAAAGTCAACACTATTGCTGGTGTATAAAATATTGGAAGGATCATAACCTACATGAATGGCCAGTTTTACCTCGTTGATCGAACTACAATCGATATTGCATCCAGCTTTTTTAAAAACATCCAATACATGAATATTAGTCAATGCCTTACATGCGTAAAAAAAGCAAACCGATTTATTGGAAAAGTGGTTTAATAAATTTTTGTACTGGTCTACCATTTTTTCTGCATGGTACACATACAAAGGCGTGCCATAGGTTTGGGCAGCTTCATTTAATTGCGCGTAAGTCAAGCTAGAATTCATTGCACGAAGATACAATGAGAACTAGGTTCGGTGATTATAAGCACTGTATAATTTTGAAAAAAAATAGGATAGCAAAAAAAGACAATCAATTATTCAACAGGACTTTCAGGACTTTCGTCTTCCTTGTTAGATTCCGCCTCGTAACCATCCGTTTCTTCAGGAAGATTAGGCGTTTCAGCTTCATCGGTTTGCTCAAACACGCTATTGTCTGTAAAATCTTCTGGTTTGATGATGGTGGCTTCTACTAATTGGTCGGCTAACACTTCTCTAATTTTTGGTAAATCATCGGTGGAGTTAATCCCAAAATAATCCATAAAGTTTTTAGAAGTAGAATAAACCAAGGGTTTACCAGGAAGATGTTCGTTTCTACCACTAATGGTAATCAATTCTTTCTCCAATAATTTTTGAATAGAATAATCGCTGTTCACGCCTCTGATGGCTTCTACTTCACCCTTGGTAATGGGTTGTTTGTAGGCAATGATGGCTAAAGATTCTAAAGCCGCATTGGACAAACGTTTTAAAAATTTATCTCCATTTAATTGTGCAATGGTTTTATGAAAATCGGGCTTGGTTAAAAATTGCCAGCCACCGCCACTTTGTTTTAATTCAAAAGGATAAAATTCAGTACTGTATTTTTCTTGAATTCCATTCAATGCGCTTTCTACTTGATCTAAACTAATTCTTTCTTCTAAAAATCCAAAAGCATTGTTGATTAATTCTGTAATATCATTGGCGTTTAAAGCTTTTTCACTGGCAAAGATAAGGGCTTCAATATGCGGAATAATTTGACTGATTTCCATAAGTTATTGGGCTTAACCGTTTAACGCTGCAGCACCACTCACGATCTCGGTAAGTTCAGTGGTAATGGCCGCTTGACGCGCACGATTGTATGATAATTTCAATGATTTTAATAATTCGTTAGCGTTCTCGCTTGCTTTATCCATGGCAGTCATTCTAGCGCCATGTTCGCTGGCATTGGCATCTAATACTGCTTTGAATAATTGGGTGTTTAATATTTTAGGCATCAGTTCAGCCACCAATACTTCTTTATGAGGTTCGAAAATAAAGTCGGTTTTTTTCTGATTGGCTTTTTTTGCAATTTTAGGAATAGGTAAAAATGGTTCAGCAGTGGGCAATTGTGTTGCTGCATTTTTAAATTCACTGTAAATGACTTCTATTGCATCAAATTCTTTATTAGCAAAGGCATTCATAGCAGCTTTTGCAGCTGTTTGAACATTTTCAAATTTCAAGTTTAAGAAGATGTCTTTGAAATCGGCGTTGGTTTTGAATCCAGATTTAGATAAACTTTCAAATCCTTTTTTCCCAATATTCCAAATGGTAATGTTTTTATTGGCGTATTTTTCTGCGATCGTGGTCTTGGCTAATTTCACCAAATTGGCATTGTAACCACCACATAAACCTCTATCAGAGGTAATCACAATCAATAAAACATTGTTCACGGGTCTAGTTTCGGCCAGCGCCAAATTCATATCTCCATCTAAGCTTCCAATAATATTACTTAACATTTCTTGCAACTTACGCGTGTAGGGTCTCATTTGAGTGATTGCGTCTTGTGCACGACGTAATTTTGCCGCACTCACCATTTTCATAGCCTTGGTAAGTTGTTGGGTACTTTGGGTACTTTTGATCCTATTTCTAACTTCGTTTAATTGACCTGCCATAGCATTTATTAGTTTCTAAAGTTCTAGTGAAAGCCTGTTAAAATCGCAGGGATTCAAAGGCGAGCAAAGGTATCATTTTTTCGTCCATTTTTCAATTTTAAGGCCAATCATGTTAATTTTTATATTGGAACCCCCTTAAAACCTTCAAACTCACCCCAATTACTTAACTTTGGCACGCCTATTGAGTATAGGTTTTAACACAAATATCAAGCAGGAATATGTTGCAAATTATAAGTAAGCTATTTGGAGGTTCAAAAAGCGAGAAAGATGTCAAGAAAATTGAACATTTGGTACCAGTCATTAATGGACATTTTGAAGGCTATAAATCCTTGAACAACGACCAATTAAGAGCTAAAACAGAAGATTTTAAAGCGCGGATTAAAGCCCATTTGTCAGCCATAGATGGTCAAATTGACCAAGAACAAGAAAGAGCAGAAGCGCTGCCATTAAGCGATTTTATTGGCAGAGATACCATCTATGAAAATATTGACGCTATAAAAAAGGAAAGAGATCAAGCCATTGAAAAGGCTTTATGGGAACTTTTGCCAGAAGCCTTTGCCGTGGTCAAAGAGGCAGCCCGCAGATTTACAGAGGAAGAAGAATTAGTGTCCACTGCTACCCAATTGGATAGAGATTTATCTGTTAAAAAAGAATACATCAATATAAAAGGCGATCAATCTGTATTTCAAACCACTTGGAAGGCGGCAGGTACGCCCATCACTTGGAACATGGTGCATTACGATGTACAGTTGTTAGGGGGTATTGTTTTGCATCAAGGAAAAATTGCCGAGATGTCAACTGGGGAGGGTAAAACTTTGGTATCTACTTTACCTGCTTATTTAAATGCACTCGCTGGAGAAGGCGTGCACATAGTAACGGTCAACGATTACTTAGCCAAAAGAGATAGTGAGTGGAATGGTACTTTATTTGAGTGGTTGGGTATCACAGTAGATTGCATTGATAAACATCAACCCAATTCTGAAGAGCGACGCAATGCCTACCGCGCTGGTATTACTTACGGTACCAATAATGAATTTGGGTTTGATTATTTAAGAGACAATATGGTGCAAACACCAGAAGAAATGGTGCAACGCAAACATCATTATGCCATGGTAGATGAGGTAGATAGTGTTTTGATTGATGATGCGCGTACGCCATTAATTATTTCTGGACCTATTGGACAACAAACCGGCGAACAACAGTTTTTTGAATTGAAACCAAGAATTGAAAAATTGGTGGAGATGCAAAAGAAAACAGTAAATCAATTTTTGATTGAAGCAAAAAAGAAAATTGGAGAAGGCAATGATGATCCAAAAGATGGAGGAAAGGCTTTGTACAGTGCGTTTAGAGGCTTGCCCAAAAACAGTGCCATTATTAAATATTTAAGTGAGCCAGGCATCAGAGTGAAATTGCAAAAATCTGAAAACTATTATTTAGCAGATCAACAAAGAGAAATGCCTCAAGTGGATATGGATTTATTTTTCCATATCGATGAAAAAAATAATTCAGTAGAGTTGACAGATAAGGGATTGAATTTAATTACAAAACAAGGAGAGGATCCTAATTTCTTTTTATTGCCTGATATCAGCGTGGCTTTAAATACCATTGACCAAAATGCCCATTTAAAAGCGGAAGAAAAATTACAACAAAAAGAAGCCATCATCACCGAATACAGTATCAAGGCCGATCGAATTCACACTGTGAATCAATTATTAAAAGCCTATACTTTATTTGACAATGATGTAGAATATGTGGTGATTGATGGACAAGTAAAAATTGTGGATGAGCAAACAGGTCGTATCATGGAAGGACGCCGTTATTCTGACGGGTTGCACCAAGCCATTGAAGCCAAAGAAAATGTAAAAATTGAAGCAGCTACTCAAACTTATGCTACCATTACTTTACAGAACTTTTTTAGAATGTACCATAAGTTAGCAGGGATGACCGGTACGGCCGAAACAGAAGCAGCAGAATTTTGGAGTATTTATAAATTGGATGTGGTTTCTATTCCAACCAATATTCCAGCCATTAGAAAAGATGAACAAGATTTAGTGTATAAAACAAAGCGTGAAAAGCTAGGCGCTGTCATTGAAGCCATAGTTGCTTTAAGAGATCAGGGTCGACCAGTTTTATGTGGTACTACATCGGTGGAAGTAAGTGAATTGTTAAGCAGAATGTTGCGTCAACAAAATATTCCACACAATGTATTAAACGCAAAACAACATGCGCGTGAAGCACAGGTAGTTGCAGAAGCTGGTTTAACCGGAGCTGTTACGATTGCGACAAATATGGCAGGTCGTGGAACTGATATTAAATTAAGCCCCGAAGTAAAAGCAGCTGGAGGATTAGCCATATTGGGAACGGAGCGTCATGAATCGCGTCGTGTTGACAGACAATTGCGAGGACGTGCTGGAAGACAAGGAGATCCAGGCTCTTCTCAATTCTTTATTTCATTGGAAGATGATTTGATGCGCATGTTTGGTAGTGAACGTATTGCTAAAGTAATGGACTTTGCAGGTTATAAAGAAGGTGAAGTGATTCAGCACAGCATGATTACTAAATCTATTGAGCGTGCTCAGAAAAAAGTGGAAGAAAATAATTTTGGTATCAGAAAGCGTTTGTTGGAATATGACGATGTGATGAACAAACAAAGAACCGTCATTTATAAAAAAAGAAGTCATGCTTTGTTTGGAGAAAGGTTGGCCTTGGACTTAGACAATGCATTTTATCAAGTAGTGGAAGGATTGGTTCTGTCCCATAAAGCAAATAATGATTATGAGGCAATGAAATTGGCCTTGATTGTGCATGCAGGCTTTGATACTAAAATTACTGCTGATCAATTTAAGTCAACGGTAGACAATCAATTGGTAGAAGCGGTTTATCAGGAAGCCATTGCGCATTATGAGTACAAGAGAAACGAAATGATGCAACAAAGTTTACCTGTATTTAAAAATATAAGAAGGGATCAAGGCAGTCATATTGAAAATGTCATAGTTCCAGTGGGCGATGGGAAAATAGTACATAGTGTATTGGTGAATTTAGATAAAAATTTAAGCAGCAATGGAGCTACTTTAGTGGCGCAAGCAGAGAAGAATATTTCTTTAAGTTTTATAGATGATGCTTGGAAAGAACATTTACGTGCGATGGATGATTTAAAACAATCGGTACAAACAGCCACTTATGAACAAAAAGACCCATTGGTGATTTATAAAATGGAAGCCTTTGAATTGTTTAGAAGAATGGATTTAGAAATCAACCATAAGCTGGTACAATTTTTATGTCATGCACATTTACCTTTTGAAGATGGAGTAAAAGAAGGTCGTCAACAAAAAACTGATTTATCTAAATTAAGTGCCAATAGAACTGAGGAGGTGGGTACCCAAACCTATAATGATCCAAGTGAACAAAAACAAGCACCAGTGCAGGTAGGTCCAAAAATTGGACGTAACGACCCATGCCCTTGTGGTAGTGGAAAAAAATACAAAGCTTGTCATGGGAAAGATGCCGCTTAATCAATACATCGATCATACGATTTTAAAACCCACTTGTTTGGTGTCTGATATTGAAAAATTATGTACTGAGGCCAAACAATATGATTTTGCAGCGGTATGTGTGCCGCCTAATTTTGTACAATTAGCTAAAGAAAAACTAGTTGGGTCTGATGTAAAAGTAGCTACTGTTATTGGCTTTCCATTTGGGTATAGTGCCACGGAAGCTAAAATTGCAGAAATTATTTTAGCCATGGTGGATGGCGCTGATGAATTGGATGTGGTGGCCAATATTTCTGCTATTAAAAATGGAGATTGGTCAGCTATTGCAGATGAAATCAATCATATCATGCCCATTATTCGTTCCAAGCATAAAGTGGTAAAAATAATTATTGAGTCGGGTTTATTAACCGATGAGGAGATCATCAAATGTTGTGATATTTATGGAATAGCTGGCATTGATTATTTAAAAACTTCCACTGGCTATGCAGAAAAAGGAGCCAGTGTGGAAGCAGTGAAATTATTTAGAAAACATTTACCCGATCAAGTACAAATAAAAGCCTCAGGTGGGATTAGAGATTATGCCACTGCTAAATTAATGATAGATGCAGGTGCCACGCGCATTGGTTGTAGTGCAGGGGTGGCCATTGTATCAGATGCAATTGCAGATAATGTAAAATCAAATTATTAACTTTACTTTATCATGTTATTAGAAAAAATCAAATCCTTAGCCAAAGAATATCAAGCAGAGAATATTACTATTCGCAGACATTTGCATGCGCATCCTGAATTAAGCTATCAAGAATTTGAGACGAGTAAATATATACAAGCGCAATTAAAGGCCATTGGCATTCCATTTACGGTGATTGCCACTACGGGGGTGCTAGGAATCATCGAAGGAAAAAATCCAAGCAAAAGAGTGGTTGCACTTCGTGCAGATATGGATGCACTTCCAATCATTGAAGAAAATAAAGTTGATTATATTTCTACCAAAGAAGGCGTGATGCATGCTTGCGGACATGATGTGCATACCACCATCTTATTAGGTGCGGCTAAAATTTTATGGAGCTTACGTGAAGAATTTGAAGGCACGATTAAATTATTATTTCAACCAGGAGAAGAAAAAAATCCGGGAGGAGCAAGTTATATGATTCGTGATGGAGCCTTACAAAACCCAGTACCACAAGGTATTGTAGGCTTGCATGTGCATCCAGGGTTGAATCAAGGAAAATTAAGTTTTAGAAATGGGCGCGTCATGGCTAGTGCCGATGAATTGTATGTTTCTATCAAAGGTCCTGGAGGACATGCTGCCACACCGCATCAAACAGTAGATACTGTTTTAGTCGCAGCGCAATTAATTACTAGTTTACAATCTATCATTTCACGCAACCGTGATCCACAAAATCCATCAGTATTGTCAATCTGTTCTGTACACGGTGGCAATACAACCAATGTTATTCCGAGCGAAGTAAAATTGATGGGTACATTTAGGGCCATGGATGAAGTATGGCGATTCAAAGCACATGAATTAATGCTACAACAAGCAAAGGGTTTATCCTTAGCAACCGGTGCTGAAATAGATTTTAAAGTTGATGTAGGCTATCCTACTGTTGACAATGAACCTATCATTACCCAAGCTGCTTGGAAATTAGCCGACGTTTATATGGGTGCAACTAACGTAGAAGAAACAGAAAAAAGAATGGGCGCCGAAGATTTTGGTTATTATGCTCAAGTCATACCTGGTTGTTTTTTTAGATTGGGTGTGCGCAATGAATCTATGGGCATCCTACATAATGTACATACCCCACACTTTAATATAGATGAAGCTGCCATTGAAAATGGAGTGGGTATGATGGCCTGGTTGGGTACCCAATTGTTCGCATAAAGCCTTATATTTCAACAATATATGGTACAAAAAACTCGTTTTGTATATATTCACTAGCTTTGTTTAACTGAAAACTAACATTCGTTTTAAATTTATTACATGTCGAATAAAGAAAACTCAAGAAAGGAACAGGCTTTAGAATACCATGCAAGTGGTCGACCAGGTAAAATTGAAGTGGTGCCCACCAAAGAAGCCAAGACACAAAAAGACTTATCCTTAGCCTATAGCCCAGGCGTGGCGATTCCTTGTACTGAAATTAAAAATAATCCTGCAGATGTATTTAAGTACACTGCGAAAGGTAATTTAGTAGGCGTGATTACCAATGGAACCGCTGTTTTAGGTTTAGGTAATATTGGTCCTTTGGCTAGTAAGCCAGTGATGGAAGGGAAGGCGGTACTGTTTAAAATTTTTGCAGACATTGATGTATTTGATATTGAGATTAATGAAACTGATCCAGATAAATTTGTAGCCATTGTAAAATCTTTAGAGCCCACATTTGGTGGTATCAATTTAGAGGATATAAAAGCACCTGAATGTTTTTACATCGAACAAAAATTAAAAGAATCCATGTCGATTCCTGTGATGCATGATGATCAGCATGGAACGGCCATTATTAGTAGTGCAGCTTTATTAAATGCTTTGGAATTACAAAAGAAAAAAATTGACAAAGCAAAGTTTGTGGTGAGTGGTGCAGGCGCTGCAGCCATGGCTTGTATCAAATTATATGTAGCCTTAGGGGCGAGGTACGAAAATTTTATTTTATTTGACAAAGATGGCGTCTTGCATACTGGTAGAACCGATTTAGGAGAAGACAGAAAACCATTTGCTATTAAAGCAGAAAATATGACTTTGGCGAATGCTTTTAAAACAGCGGATGTGTTTTTAGGATTAAGTGTGGGAAATATTATAAGTAAAGAAATGGTGGCTTCGATGCCAAAGAATCCCATTGTATTTGCCTTAGCTAATCCCGATCCTGAAATTGATTATGAAGCAGCTACGGCAACAAGAAAGGATATTATTATGGCCACTGGTCGTTCAGATTATCCTAATCAAGTGAATAATGTTTTAGGTTTCCCTTATATATTTAGAGGGGCCTTGGATGTGCGAGCTAAATCTATCAATGAGGCCATGAAATTGGCAGCAGTCAATGCCTTGGCAGCATTAGCAAAATCAGCAGTGCCTGATGCAGTGAACATGGCCTATAATCAACAGAGCTTATGTTTTGGTCCTGAATATATCATTCCTAAACCATTGGATCCAAGATTGCTAAGCACATTGGCACCGGCTGTTGCAAAAGCAGCCGTAGCATCGGGTGTGGCACAACAAGTGATTACCAATTGGGAGGAATATGAATTACAATTAAACAAACGTTTAGGTTTAGACAATCAATTGATGCGTTTGATTAGCAATAAGGCAAGACGAGATCCAAAACGATTAGTGTTTGCAGACGCAGAAAATATTAAAATTTTAAAAGCAGCAAGTATTGTCTACGATGATGGCATTGCTTATCCTATTTTATTAGGCAATGAAATAAGAATCAAAAATATTGCAGCGGCCAATAATATAGACATCAGTGATTTACCCATTATTGATGTTAGAAGCGATGAGATGGAAGAAAAAAGAGAGTTCTTTGGATCTATCCTTTTTCAAAAAAGACAACGCAAAGGAATCAATAAATATGAGAGCTTAAAATTGATGCGCACTCAAAATTATTTTGGCGCTATGATGGTGGAAACAGGCGAAGCGGATGCGATGTTATCTGGGTTAACTAGAAATTATACGGATGGCATTAAACCTGCCTTGCATATTATAGGAACAGAGGAAGGCGTTAAGAAAATAGCAGGCATGTATTTATTGTTGACTAAAAAAGGGCCATTGTTTTTAGCGGATACCACCGTAAATATCAATCCCAATGCAGAAGAATTGGCAGACATCGCTTTATTAGTGGCTAAAGAAGTGCGCAATTTTAATATGGAACCCAGAATTGCTATGTTGAGTTATTCTAATTTCGGAAGTAGCGATACACCGGAAGCTAGAATGGTGGCAGAAGCAACCCGTTTGATTAAGCAACGAAATCCATCCTTAATTGTAGATGGAGAAATGCAAGGTATTATGGCCTTTAACAAAGAGATTTTAAAAGAAAATTATCCATTTAGTGATTTGGTGGATGCACAAGTAAATGTATTGATCTTTCCTAATTTGACTTCTGGAAATATCGCCTACCATTTATTAAAAGAAATTGGAGGGGTAGATATTATTGGCCCTATTCTGTTGGGGTTGAAAAAGCCAGTCAATGTATTGCAGTTAGGATCTGGTGTGAGAAATATCATTAATATGGCCACAGTGGCGGTGGTGGATGCACAATTAAAAACAAGAGTGGATACCAATTTAGAAGTACAAAGAGTAAGTTGGTGGAACCGTATGAAAAAGAGAAAGAAATAGGTTAATTTAGCAGGATGAATATCTTTACCCATTTTGGGAACTACATTTATATGTTGAAAGGGATGTTTACGAAAACCGAGAACAAAAAAATGTTCTGGAAAGAGTACATCAAACAATGTGTGGACATTGGTTTTGGTTCCTTGCCCATTGTGGTCATCATTTCCTTTTTTTTAGGTGCTGTAATTACAGTGCAAACATCTGCTCAATTTGTGAATCCTTTAATTCCAATTACTACCATTGGAATTGTGGTTCGAGACGGTATGTTACTTGAATTTGCCCCTTCTTTTTTAAGTATTGTATTAGCTGGGGTAGTAGGTAGTAAGATTGCCAGTGAACTTGGAAATATGCGCATCAGTGAGCAAATAGATGCATTGGAAATTATGGGCATCAATACCAAGAACTATTTAATCTTACCAAAAATTTTAGCCTCTTTTACCATGGTTCCAATTCTTGTAGGAATTTCTGCAGTCATTGGTATTTGGGGCGGTTATTTTGTGGGTGGTTTAACTGGTGCAGTTGCTCCTGAGGTTTTTGTGATGGGAATTCGAAAAGTATTCGATCCAAATTATGTTTCCATTGCTTTTTACAAATCTTTTATATTCTCATTTATCATAAGTACTATTCCCTGTTATTTCGGCTACTATGTAAAAGGAGGCGCATTAGAAATTGGTAAAGCTGGTACAAGGGCGGTGGTGGTAAGTTGTATTCTTATTTTAATCGCCGATTATTTGGTGGCTGCCATTGCTATTTAGACTAACTTTAGTAGACTAAAACAATCAAATGAAAATAAGTTTTCATGGTGCTGCACGCACAGTTACAGGATCCAAACATTTGGTACAATTAAACAACGGAGAAAATTTTTTATTAGATTGCGGATTGTTCCAAGGCATGGGAAGAGATACCGATTCGCTCAACGCCAGTTTTGGCTTTGATGCGACCAAGGTAAACTTTGTTATTTTATCTCATGCGCATATAGACCATTCAGGCTTGCTACCTAAATTAGCCAAGGAAGGATTTGTAGGAAATATTTATTGTACTCCAGGTACCAAGGCTTTAGTAGAAATTTTATTGGAAGATTCTGCCATGATACAAAGAGACGATGCCAAGTATGGCAATAAGCGCAGAGCCAAGCAGGGCTTGCCTCCTATCGATCCCTTATATGATATGGATGATGTGAATATTGTTTTACCAATGTTAAAAGCGGTGGAGTATGATGTACTTACAAAAATCTCCGATTCCGTAGAATTATTGTTTACTGATGCAGGCCATATTATTGGAAGTGCCGCCGTTAGTTTAAAAATTAAAGAAGGTACTGAAACTAGAACATTAACTTTTAGTGGCGATGTAGGAAGATATCGCGATATGATTTTGCGTTCACCCTCTACTTTTCCTCAAGCAGACACTATAATTATTGAAAGTACTTATGGGGATAAATTGCATGATTTAATTAATACTACACCCGACAATATTTTACATTGGATAGAAAAAACCTGTGTGGAACAAAAAGGAAATTTAATTATCCCAGCTTTTAGTGTAGGTAGGACCCAAGAAATTTTATTTGATCTGAATCAATTGTCCTTAGAAAAAAGGCTACCTCATATTCCAGTATATGTGGATAGTCCTTTAAGTATTGAAGCTACCGATGTAGTAAAATTATTTCCAAAATATTTCAATAAAAAAATTCAAAAAATTTTAGAGGTGGATGACGATCCCTTTGATTTCGAGGGCCTTCGTTATATAAAATCAGTGGAAGAAAGTAAGGCCTTGAATGAGGACTTGCATCCGAAGGTTATAATTTCTGCATCCGGCATGGCCGATGCAGGGAGAGTTAAGCACCACATTAAAAATAATATTAGCAATGCCAAGAATACTATTTTATTAGTGGGTTATTGCGAACCGCATTCTTTAGGAGGAAGATTAATGAATGGGGCTAAATTGGTTAAAATTTACAGCGAGGAATATCCTGTGATTGCTACAGTAGGTTCTATTAGAAGTATGAGTGCTCATGCCGATTACGAGGACTTAATGCAGTTTTTAGGCTGTCAAAACCCAGATTTAGTGAGTCAAATATTTGTGGTGCATGGAGAAGCAGAAGTGCAAGACCATTTCGCTGAAAGATTACGCAAAAAAGGTTTTAAAGAGGTGATTGTACCGGAAATGCATGAGACAGTAGCTATTGTTTAATGAGGCGCTTAATTATTAAAGCGCTAGAACAAAGTTTGGGGCGTGAATATTTTATATTCTACTTTTTCACAAGGGTTAGCGTTTTGTTGAAAATTCTTAGCAACTGTATAAGCACTCATTTTATTATCATCATATTGATGTTTGGCTATTTCGAGGATTTGCACTTCATTTAAATTTTCATTCACCCAAGCGTTGGCTAAATCATCATTTAAAATGGTAGGCATTCTTTTTTTGACATTGTGAATCTTACTCATTAAGCCATTGGCTTCGGTGGTAATAATGCCAAAGCTATTTTTTATCTCCCCTGTATTTTGATTGGTCCAAGTATTCCATACGCCAGCAATATAAAACAGAGGTGTATCATTCACTGAAATACAATGAGGATATTTCTCTTTTTCAATTTGTTGCCATTCAAAAAAGTGAGAAGCTACTATCAAGCATCTATGGGTATGAATGCTGCTTTGGGCTACTTTATTGCTTAATATAGTTTCGGCTTTAATATTAAGCGTGGTGTATTTTTTTCTTGACTCGATTAATTCTTTTTCATTGTGTACCCATTGGGGAATAAGCTCCCAATGCATTAGCCCTGGCCTTAACAAAGGTTCTTTAAAAATTACCGGCCATTGATCATAAGCAAAACCTGATTGCATAGGGATATCAATGGCATCCAAGTCCAACACGGCACTACCAATTTTAATGGTTTGTTTCTTAGGTATTTTAACACCAATGACGTAGCACATAATTTTTTTGTATAGACTTACATGCAAATTAAGAATTTTAATATAAAATCCTTGCTAAGGACTAGTATTATACTTATTTTCAATTTAAATAATTATATATGCTACACTCAATAGGAACTTGTTTATGGTTTGATGGAAAAGCAAAGGAAGCGGCTTATTATTATAAAGAAGTATTTGGTGAAGTGGAAATTGTTTCTGAAAATCCGATGGCGGTAGTCTATAATTTATTTGGCCGGAGGTTTATGAATTTAAACGGAGGCCCGGGTTATATTATTAACCCTTCTATTTCTTTTTTTATAAGTATTGAAACCGAGGAGGAAATAAATAGCCTTTGGGAAAAGTTAATAATAGATGGTAAAATTTTAATGCCCCTTAATAAATATCCTTGGAGTGAAAAATATGGATGGTGCGCCGATAAATATGGGGTGAACTTTCAATTAATGCTTGGTCATAAAAGCCGCAGTAAAATAATGCCCAACATGCTATTCACAGGTAGTCAAAATGGGAATGCGAAACAAGCTATTGAATTTTATACTCATTTATTTAAGGATTCAAATACTATTCAAATAGATACTTATCAAAAAGGCGAGCCAGATACTGAAGGCAATATTAAATATGCACAGTTTGAATTGAATGAATATTCCTTTGGAGCCATGGATAGTTCGGCGCCGCATCAATTTAGTTTTAATGAGGCTGTTTCTTTTATTCTAACAGTTGACACCCAAGAAGAAATTGATTATTACTGGAATTATTTAGTGGAGAAAGGGGCTCCTGGCAGATGCGGTTGGTTAAAAGACCCCTTTGGTATTAGTTGGCAAGTGGTTCCAAGTTGTTTAGGAAAATTCATGACCAACCCCGCCACTGCACCCAAGGCTACTTATGCATTTTTGCAAATGTCTAAATTTATTATTGCCGATTTAGAGAAGGCGGTGAACTAGGTTTTTATAATGCTTAATTATTGCTATATTTATTCTTGTTAAATCTTTTCTATGAAAAAAGTCTTCAAATTTATAGGATATGCTTTATTAAGCATTGTTGGTCTGATTGCTATTTTATTAACGGGTGTTTATGTAAAAAGTTATAGTACTTATAGAGAGGCTGCCAAGTTATTAGGCAAAGAAGCGCCTGTGCTTAAAATTGATGGTCTTGATTTTCGTGATTTAAATAAGAATGGTAAGCTAGATGCCTATGAAGACTACCGGGTAAATATAGAAGACCGGATTACCAATTTAATTGGTCAAATGAATTTGGAAGAAAAAGCAGGCGCTATGTTTATTACCATGGCCGCAATGAAAGGGGATGGTTCCTTGTCTGAAACCCAATCTATCATGAACCCTATTTCCTTTGTTGTCGAGGGCAATAGTGCCATGTTATTAGGTAAGCACATGAATCATTTTAATACCATACAATCTACTAGTCCAGAAGCAATGGTAGTTTGGCATAATCATATCCAAAAATTAGCAGAGCGTTCAAGACTGGGTATACCTGTCACGTTGGCTACCGATCCAAGACATGGTGTGCCTAATGCACCTGGAGCAAGTATTTACAGTCCTTTCTATTCTAGCTGGCCTTCTACACTTGGATTAGCTGCTACAAGAGATAGTGCTTTAGTTCGCGCCTTTGGTGATATCGCAAGACAAGAATATAAAGCCTTAGGTTTTAGACTGAGCTTATCACCTATGGCCGATTTAGCAACAGAACCAAGATGGGGAAGAATTAACGGTACTTTTGGTGAAGATGCCGAACTAGCTGCTACCATGACCAAGGCTTACATCTTAGGTTTTCAAGGAGACACGATCAATGAAAATAGTGTGGAATGTATGGTGAAGCATTTTTCTGGTGGAGGTCCGCAAGAAGATGGACGCGATGCACATTTTCCTCCAGGCCGTCAAGTATACAAAGGCAATAATTTTAATTATCATTTAATTCCATTTGTAAAAGGGGCCTTTGCAGCTGCGGCTGCGCAAGTAATGCCCTATTATGGTATTCCCATGGGACAGACTTCTGAGAATGTTGGTTTTGGCTACAATAAAGATATTGTAACTGGTTTATTGAGGAATAAATATCATTTTGAGGGCATTGTTTGCACCGATTGGGCATTGGTTACAGATGGTAAAATATTTGGCTATACATTAAAGCCAGCTTCGGCCCATGGCGTTGAAAATTTAACTGCCAAGCAAAGAGTGGAAAAAATTATTAATGCAGGTGCTGATATGTTTGGTGGGGAAGCGCTTCCTAATTTAGTCATTGAATTAGTAAAAGAAGGAAAAATAGCTGAGAAAAGAATTGATTCATCCATAAGAAGAATCTTAAAAGAAAAGTTTCGTTTAGGTTTATTTGATCATCCCTATTTAGATCCAGCAGGCGTTAAAGTCCTCAACAATACAGGCTTTGCTGCTAAAGGTATTGAGGCGCAACAAAAATCTTTGGTTTTATTAAAAAATGATGCAAATATCTTGCCTTTAAAAGCAAGCACTAAAATATTTTTAGAAGGGTTTAGTAAAGAAGAAATTAAAGGTTACTCCAATTTAGTAAATGATGTAGCAGCTGCCGAAGTAATTATTTTAAAAATTGGTACACCTGATAATGCAGGCAATGAAAAATATATTTTACAAAAATTATTTAATCATGGCTCTTTGGCTTTTTCTGAAAAAGAAGAAGCGCGTTTGTTAAAAATAATACAATCCAAGCCTACTATTACCGTAATTAATCTACAAAGGCCAGCGGTCATACCTGGTATTAATAAATACAGCAAGGCACTGATTGCTGATTTCTCTAGTCAGGACAATGTAATAGTAGATTTAATTATGGGTAAGTTTAAGCCCACAGGTAAATTGCCTTTTGAATTGCCTTCTTCTATGGAGGAGGTATTAAAGCAAAAAGAAGACATGCCTTACGATACCAAAAACCCTTTGTACAAATTTGGAGCAGGGATAGGGTACAATTAAGTTATTCATGATTGATATTAATGCTACTACGTAGCCATAAAATAAACATTAATTTTAGTTTATAATTAAACCCATTAGATATATAGGACGCAGATAATCAATGTATTATAAATAATTACAACTAAAATTTACATATATAAAATATTTCTAAGACTAATTTCTATATTTTCATACGCTTAATGATTAAACCTAGGTCATTATATATTATAACTTAGTTTAATGTTTCAATATGAAGTTCAGTACCGATAGCCTCATTCAATATTCCTACTTCTTCTTATTTCTTTTTTCAATTATTGTTTTATTTGATGTCCTTATTCGATTCAAGTCGCCATTAAGGCTAAAAATATTTTTCATATTAGTTATTTTGTCTATTGGAGTTTCGTCCTTTTTTTCTTTTAGTATGACCGGGCCGGATCAATATATTTTTATCATTAAGATTTGTAAAGTAGTTGCGGGAATTTCTGTAGTTCAAATATTTACCAATTTATATTTTATACAGCATAAAAAAATTGCCAATATTCATTTTATTTCTGCAGTTACATTTTACGTTTTTTTAATATTTTATGTACAAGTAGTGGGATATGACAACGTATTTCCAAAATACAATCAAAAATCTGGTATAGTTGATCTAAGAGAATTTTCATACAACCTACCTTTTTATATTAATATATTTGTCTACTTCTATTTTATTGCTTTTAATTTATTTAGTCTTTTTTTCATTTATAAAATTCTTTTCTTTTTTTCTTTCAAAAATATTTATTTTAAAAGAATACAAAAATGGACTTTTTTCTTTTTTATCACAGTCTTAATTCAATTAATTTTATTTTTGCTAGTGATCATTTTTAAAACATCAAATGACATCAAAATTTTTATTTCTATAATACTTTCTTTAGGTGTGCTTTTGATTGTTTTGTATAGACCTAATTTTATTAATAAAAATGGATCAAAAATTTCCTTCGGCCATTTATTTAAAAAAAATAATATTGGTGCTGATATAAAAGAGTTAGAATTCAATTTTCAATTTTTTACCAATTTATATTACAAGAACAAAGAAGCTAACATTATTGAATTTTCAAATTTAATGGGCGTAGGCAAGGAAATCATCTTTAATTATATCTATTTTACTTATGCAATGAGTTTTGATGAGTTAGTTAATAAAAGTAGGGTTGAATACTTTGTACAAATTATCAAAGAGCCAAAATATAAGAATTACACTATAGAAGCACTGGCAATGGAGATTGGGTTTAGTTCTAGGCAGCGCTTTTATCAACCTTTTAAAAAGTATCATGGAGGCAATCCGTCAGACCTTATTGATATTTTTTAGTACTATTAAATTCAATTTTATGAATATCACCACTGAATTCCTTGTCTCATGTTCCTACTTCTTTTTATTTCTTTTTTCCATCATTGTTTTATTAGATGTACTTATTCGATTCAAGTCGCCAATTAGGCTAAAAATTATTTTCTTATTTTTTGTTATTTCACTTCTTGTTATTTCCTTTTGTTCCTTTATCAGAAATGATTCCGGGCAGTATTATTTTCTTATAAAAATTTGTAAAATAGTTATGGGTACTTCAATTGTTCAAATATTTACTAATTTATATTTTATTCAACACAAAAGGATTGCGAATATATATACCATTGCTGCTTATTCGTTTTACATTTTTTTAATATTTTATGTACAAATGGTGGGGTATGATACTGTGTTTACAAAATCTAGTATTTTAAATAATAGTTATAACCTTCCTTTTTATCTTATTTTTTTTATAGAGCTAGATTTTATTATAGCTAATTTATTTGTTCTTTATTATATATATAATATTTTATTTAAATTTTCATTTAAAAATATTTATTTTAAAAATACTCAAATATGGACATTTTGTTTTTTCATGTTACTTCTTACTCAATTAATCTTAATTTTAATAAGTTCATTTTTTGAAATTTCTTACCATTTTAAAATTTTTATTCCAATCGTATTTGATTCATTTCTATTGTCAATTATTTTATATAGACCTAGTTTCATTAATAAAAATGGGTCCAAAATTTCATTGGGACATTTATTCAAAAGAAATGATTTTAGTGCAGATATTAAAGAATTAGATTTTAATTTTCACTTTTTTACGAATCTATACTATAAGAACAAAACCGCTGATATAACTGAATTTTCTAATATAATGGAAGTGAGTAAGGACATTATGTTTAATTATGTCTATTTCACCTATGCCTTGAGTTTTGATGAATTAGTTAATAAAAGCAGGGTAGAATACTTTGTGGAGATTGTTAAGGAATCAAAATATAAGAATTACACGGTAGAAGCACTTGCCATGGAAGTAGGCTTTACCTCTAGGCAACGTTTTTATCAGCCTTTTAAAAAGTATCATGGAGGGAACCCATCCGACCTGATTGATATTTTTTAGATGTATAACACTGATAATGAGTGTTATATAAAGTGATACAGTTGTAATTTTAATCAAAACAATGACATTCGTAGATATTACTCAAGTAATTTTTTCTTCTGCACAAATAATTAAATTTTTATGATCCAAACTAATGGATCATGTCTTTATACACCTTTTTTAAGGACCTCTTTTTCAAGCGTCGTTTAAGTAATACTGATAGTAAAATGGTGTTTGAACATTATTTTTTTGATCTTAAATACTATTTACACAAAGATGCCTCCATTGAGGATTTTTCCAGTTTATTAGCCATAAGCCCGGAAAAACTAGATCAGTTTTCAAAAGCTAATTATAGTATCCCATTTGAGTTGCTTTTAAATGAGCATAGGTACATTCATTTTATAAATGAATTGGAGAATTCGGTTAATGCAAATCTATCCTTTGAGTCCATCATCAAGCTTTGTGGTTATGAGAATAATGACAAGTTTGTTGATTTTGTTAAAGAAAAGCGAACAAATAGACATTAAATTATCAAAATAATAATTGAAGTCAATACTTATCAAATTAATCATGTGAATGAGCTCAAAATTTTCCAAAACTCAAATGAGCCCAGCTTATTAAAAGGGAGTATTGATTGGAGATATGAAATTGTGAAAAATGATTAAATTATTAAATACACTACTACTAATTATATTATTCATTGGAATACATGTGCAATCTAATGCACAAGCAGCTCCAGGTGGTATTATATTTCAAGCTGCGGCGCGAGATCTTAATAATTATGCGGCAGCCAATAGAAATATTTATGCCATTGTAAATATATTAGAAGGTTCTTCAAAAGGAACCAATGCCTATAAAGAGTCATGGCAAGTAGTTTCAAATAATGAAGGTATTTTTACTATAACAATTGGACAAGGAACAAGAATTTCAGGTGTCAATTCGCTTTTGAATTTAGATTGGTTAACTAAAACCTATTTTTTTAATATACAAATTGCAATACAACCAACTTTACTAGATCCAAGTTGGACACCGACCAATAATTATATTGATATTGGTACTACACAATTTTGGTCCGTACCCTATGCTATTACCGCATTGAGTTCAAAATTTTCAGATTCAGCAACAACCATTAATTCTATTTTACCAAGTTCTAAAGGTGGTACGGGTTTTGATAATAATGGTAAGTCCATAATTTTAGCTAACAATATAATTACCAAGGGAATTGGAGATTTAACCATCACTACTACAGCAGCAAGTGATGTTATTTTCCCGACCTCAGGAACAATTGCAACTTTAAAAGATATCAATGATATATTAAAAGTAGATACCCTGTCATTATCCAAAAGAATAAATTTAAAAGTAGATAAATTAAATGCTACAATTGATTCTTCGTTATATGTAAAAGGAAAGACAACTATTAGTGATACACTATTTGCAAAGGCCAATCTGATTGTTGATTCTACTATATTTGTTAAAGGCTTGCCTATTGCAACGCTAACTGGGGTGGAAGCTTTAAAAAACAAATCAATTAACGGTGTAACCCCTACCTCATTGGCCAATGGGTTTAAAGTATCCGGTGGCACCATTACAAATACTACCTTAACAGTTATAGGTGATGTGACAGTGGGGGGTGTGAACTCAGGAGATCAGTTAATTACTTTAACTGGGGACGCAAGTGGAAGTGGTACAGGCACATTTACAACTACAATTAATACTGTAGGAGGGCTGAGTTCTGCCACTATAACAACATTGCCAACATTGATAGCATCAAATACTGCAAGTATCACATCTAATACCAATTCAATTGCATCAAATACTGCAAGTATCACAATAAACAATACAAATTTATTATTAAGAGCAACTATAGCATCACCATCCTTTACGGGTACTCCCACAGCCCCAACACCTTTAGCTGGTTCAAATTCAACTCAAATAGCAACAACAGCATACGTTGCAAATTTTCTTGCTCCAGATGCTGATGCAAATACAAAAGGCAAGGTTCAACTAGCGGGCGATTTAGGTGGAACTGCAAGTGCGCCTTTGGTAAATAAAATCGGAGGAAAGTCAATTACTTTAGGTGGTGTATTAACCACTGCTGGCGCTTTAATTACTGCAGGCAATTATACAACTACCATTAATACTATTGACAATACAAATATTACATTACCAACAACGGGAACCATTGCAACCTTAAGCGGAACAGAAACACTTACTAATAAAATAATTAATGGAATTACACCTTCTTCTTTGTCAACAGGATTTAGTTTAACTGGTGGAAGTGTCAATCCAAAAATATTGACAGTATTATCAGACGTTACATTAGGCGGTGTAAATACGGGTGATCAATATGTAGAATTAACGGGAGATGTTAAGGGTGGGGGATTTGGAACTTTTACAACAACTGTAAATAGTGTGGGAGGCGTAAGTTCAACAACCATTAGTGCACTTCCCACATTGATTGCATCTAATACATCTAGTATCACAACAAATACGAATGTTATTAGTTCAAATACCGCGAGTATTACAAGCAATATCATTTCGATAACTGCTAACACTGCTAGTATTACAAGCAATACTAATTCGATAGCTACTAACACCGTAAGTATTACAAGCAATACCAATTCGATAACTGCTAACACTGCTAGTATTACAGCAAATACAGCAGATATATTATTACGTGCAACTATTGCATCACCATCTTTTACAGGTACACCGACAGCAGTAACTGCTGCTCCTGGAACTAGTACAACTCAGATTGCAACAACTGCGTTTGTTACTGGCATAGTTGGCGGTTCTGTTACCTATGATGCGGATGCAAGTACAAAAGGTAAATTAAAACTAACCAATGATTTAGGTGGTACTGCAGACTTGCCAACAGTGAATAGTGTAGGAGGCATATCATCATCAACAATAGCAAATAGACTAAATTCAGTTACATCAACTAATGCAAACAACACGATTGTTGCAAGAAATGGCACTGGAGGTTTTGCAGCAGGAGCAATAGCAGCGACTTCTTTAACTTTAAATGATCCATTAGCAATTGCAAATGGTGGTACAGGAACCAATACTGCAACAGGAACTGGATCGGTGGTATTGTCTACAAGTCCTGCCTTTACAGGTACACCAACGGCAGTAACTGCTGCTCCTGGAACCAGTACAAATCAGATTGCAACAACTGCCTTTGTTTCTGGCATAGTTGGCGGTTCAATTACGTATGATGCGGATGCAAGTACAAAAGGTAAATTAAAATTAACCAATGATTTAGGAGGCACTGCAGACTTGCCAACAGTGAATAGTGTAGGAGGCTTATCATCATCAACAATAGCAAATAGACTAAATTCAATTACATCAACTAATGTAAATAATACGATTGTTGCAAGAAATGGCACTGGAGGTTTTGCAGCAGGGGCAATAGCAGCGACTTCTTTAACTTTAACTGATCCATTAGCAATTACAAATGGTGGTACAGGAACCAATACTGCAACAGGAACTGGATCGGTGGTATTGTCAACAAGTCCTGCATTAACAGGTACACCAACTGCAGTAACGGCTGCTCCTGGAACCAGTACAAATCAGATTGCAACAACAGCGTTTGTTACAGGCATAGTTGGCGGTTCTGTTACCTATGATGCGGATGCAGGTACAAAAGGTAAATTAAAATTAACCAATGATTTAGGTGGTACTGCAGACTTGCCAGTAGTGAATAGTGTAGGAGGAATAAGTTCAACAACCATTAGTACACTTCCCACCTTGATTGCATCCAATACATCTAGTATCACAACAAATACAGCAGATATATTATTACGTGCAACTATTGCATCACCATCTTTTACAGGTACACCAACAGCAGTAACTGCTGCTCCTGGAACTAGTACCAATCAGATTGCAACAACTGCCTTTGTTACTGGCATAGTTGGTGGTTCTGTTACCTATGATGCGGATGCAGGTACAAAAGGTAAATTAAAATTAACCAATGATTTAGGAGGCACGGCGGACTTGCCAATAGTAACCGGTATTGGTGGCAAATCCATTGTATTAGGGGGAGCGCTAATCACTTCTGGAAATTATACCACTACCATATCTACTACTGGAACTACTAATGTGACATTACCTACAAGTGGAACATTAGCAACCACTGATTATGTTTCATCTTCAGTTTCAGGGGGAGCTACTTTTGATGCGGATGCAAGTACAAAAGGTAAATTAAAACTAACCAATGATTTAGGAGGCACTGCAGACTTACCAACAGTGAATAGTGTTGGAGGAATAAGTTCAACAACCATTAGTACACTTCCCACATTGATTGCATCCAATACATCTAGTATCACAAGCAATACTAATAAGATAGCTGCTAACACCGCGAGTATTACAAGCAATACTAATTCGATAGCGGCTAACACCGTGAGTATTACAAGTAATACCAATTCGATTGCTACTAACACTGCGAGTATTACAGCGGAAATAGCAAGAGCTACCAATGCTGAAGCTGGATTAGATACTAGAATAAGTTCCAATACAACGAACATCACAGCAAATACAGCAGACATATTATTACGTGCAACTATTGCATCACCATCCTTTACGGGTACACCAACAGCAGTAACTGCTGCTCCTGGCACTAGTACAAATCAGATTGCAACAACGGCCTTTGTTACTGGCTTAGTTGGTGGTTCAATTACCTATGATGCGGATGCAAGTACAAAAGGTAAATTAAAACTAACCAATGATTTAGGAGGCACTGCCGACTTGCCAACAGTGAATAGTGTAGGAGGAATAAGTTCAACAACCATTAGTACATTTCCCACATTGATTGCATCCAATACATCTAGTATCACAAGCAATACCAATAAGATAGCTGCTAACACCGTGAGTATTACAAGCAATACCAATTCGATAGCTGCTAACACCGTGAGTATTACAAGTAATACCAATTCGATAGCTACTAACACTACGAGTATCATAGCTGAAATAGCAAGAGCTACCAATGCTGAAGCTGGATTAGATGCTCGGGTAAGTTTAAATACAACGAGTATCACAGCAAATACAACAGATATATCATTACGTGCAACTATTGCATCACCATCCTTTACAGGTACACCAACAGCAGTAACGGCTGCTCCTGGAACCAGTACAAATCAGATTGCAACAACAGCGTTTGTAACAGGTATAGTTGGCGGTTCAATTACCTATGATGCGGATGCAAGTACAAAAGGTAAATTAAAATTAACCAATGATTTAGGAGGCACTGCAGACTTGCCAACAGTGAATAGTGTAGGAGGTTTATCATCATCAACAATAGCAAATAGACTAAATTCAGTTACATCAACTAATGCAAACAATACGATTGTTGCAAGAAATGGCACTGGAGGTTTTGCAGCAGGAGCAATAGCAGCAACTTCTTTAACTTTAACTGATCCATTAGCAATTACAAATGGTGGTACAGGAACCAATACTGCAACAGGAACTGGATCGGTGGTATTGTCAACAAGTCCTGCATTAACAGGTACACCAACTGCAGTAACTGCTGCTCCTGGAACCAGTACAAATCAGATTGCAACAACTGCCTTTGTTACAGGCATAGTTGGCGGTTCTGTTACCTATGATGCGGATGCAAGTACAAAAGGTAAATTAAAACTAACCAATGATTTAGGAGGCACTGCCGACTTGCCAACAGTAACTGGTATTGGTGGCAAATCAGTTGTATTAGGGGGAGCGCTAATCACTTCTGGAAATTATACCACTACCATATATACTACCGGAACTACTAATGTGACATTACCTACAAGTGGAACATTAGCAACTACTTCTTATGTTTCATCTTCAGTTTCAGGTGGAGCTACTCTTGATGCGGATGCAAGTACAAAAGGTAAATTAAAACTAGCCAATGATTTAGGTGGTACGGCGGACTTGCCAACAGTCAATAGTGTGGGAGGCATTCTATCAACAACCATAGCAACAGCAATCAATTCAGCAACATCATCCAATACAGTAAACACACTTGTTAAAAGAGATGCCTCTGGTAATTTCGCTGCTGCAGCAATAACAGCTAATGCGCTTTTAACAAATACTTTAAAAGTTACAGGCGGTACACCAATCGCATATGCTGTTTTAACATCTGATGCCAATGGAAATGCAACCTGGGGAAGCAATGGCTTATACTCATTAAACAATCAAAATGCCTCAAACCACACCTTTTTAACAGCAAATACCGCATCCTCTGATTTTACAATAACAAGTACACTTGGTACTGGTATTTTAAGTAATACAGCTTTTCATACATTTAATTTACCAGATGCAGGAATCTCAACTAGGGGAGTAATAACAACAGGTACGCAAACTTTTGCAGGAAGTAAAACATTTAGTGGAACTATTACAGTTGGTACTCTAAAAGTAACAGCAGGAACCCCAACAACAGGTGGCTATGTTTTAACAGCTTCTGGTATGGATGGAACTGCAGTATGGCAAGCAGCTACTTTAGGTTTGACTGGAGTTGGAACAATGACTACAACCGCTTATCCTAATGGTGCTTCAGTTAGTGGTAATAATATAATACTAGCCGCAGCAGATGGAACTTATGGGGGTGTTTTAACCAATGGAACCCAAACTATTGCTGGTCAAAAATCATTTAAATCGGCTGTGACAAATTTGGCTGCTTATGATGCAGGTTCTTCAACTACCATAGATTTTTCTCAAAGTAATTTAGCCTTTACGACAGCTAGTCCTGGGGCATTTACGTTAACTGGTCTGAGAAATGGAGGAACATATACTTTAGCGGTGCAAGGAACTGTAAGTGGTACTGCTGTTTTTACATCAACCGGGTTTAATTTCATTTCTTTAGGAAATTATTTAACAGTTGCTGGAAAACAAACCGTGTATACATTTACTGTCATGGGCCCTACTGGTAATGCTAATGTTTATTATTCAATGGTTTCTGAACAATAAAAATAAAATCAGCATAGTGAAACACTTAGTCATTTTATTTTTTTTCTTTAGCGAATTTGCCATAGGTCAATTGCCAGGTAATCCTAAATTTCCTGGCAAAAGTGCTTATCCACAGGCTTTTGCAGCTGCAGAAATATCGGGTGTAACTGAGGCAATATTAACGGGTTATATAATAGATAATGGCCAAAAACCGGTCACAGAAACTGGAATTATATGGGGGTCAACTGCGCCCACTTTAACGGTCTATGATGGCGGTGTAGTATCAAAAATTGGTGCTGGAACAATCACAACGACGATTACGGGATTAGCGCTTGCTCAAGTTGTATATGCAAGGGCTTATGCTAGAATGGGTACAGATCTTATATATGGCAATGTAGAAATATACGAACATGGCATTGTTATAACTCAAACTGGTAGAAAATGGATGGCGTATAATTTAGGATCCAGTCCGGCTAAATCAGCGAATGATGTGAATGCCTATAATGCTTTATATCAATGGGGAAGAACAACGGATGGCCATCAAATAAAAACTTCCACAGTTAATCAAATTACCTTATTATCCTCACTTCCTACTACATATAATGCTGGAATAGTGGGAACTTCATTTATTCAGCCATATTATGGTTCTGGAGCAAATCCGCATTTATATTTTAATGCCTTCGATAGATACCAAAATAGTGAATATGCTGATTGGATAAATCCTGAAAACTCTAGATTATGGCAAGGAGTAAACGGTATTAATAATCCTTGTCCTAGTGGCTATAGGATACCAACTGCGTCCGAGTTTACTGCTGAAGTTAATTATTGGGCAACTAAAAACCAAGCCGGAGCTTTTAATTCAAAATTAAAATTATCAACGGGAGGATATAGGTCATTTATTAGTCCAGGTACTAGTAATTCAGTTAGTGCAAACGGTTATTATTGGACAAGTACAACAGGTATTAATGTAAATGAAAAACAGAAATCATATGTACTCAACACATCCAATGGAACACTAAGTTTAGATTTTAAATCAATGGGTTACGCAGTCCGCTGTATAAAAGATTATTCTGGGTCTGGTATTACAAGTGGAGGGACAGCCGAAGTTTCAGGCTATGATTGTCCAAATTCTGGTGCACAAGGACAATTAACTAGTGGTTTTAGTGCTTCAGCAAAAAATGTGAAGCAAATCATTCAAGTTAATGTAACTACCCTAGGTACATATAATTTAACTACTAATTATACCAACGCTGATATGCCTAATTATGGATATTTAAATGGTATATTATTTACCGCAAGTGGAACTTTTACTAGTACAGGGTGGCAGGATGTTACACTTACTGCTGCTGGTTCATTAGGAGGTCCGCTTTCAGACAAAACTTATTATTTAGTAAATGTTGCACCATCTTGTGATTTTACAAGAACTGAGCTCGATGAATTAAGTATGGGAACAGCTATTTTGGGTTCTTTTGCGCCAAATGATGTTGCAAAAAATAGCCAAGTATTTACTGCAGGTTCAACTGCTCAAGTGGGTCATATTTTAAGAATTAATGTTACCTATGGAGGTACTTATAATTTATCAACATCTGCCACTGATGTTCAAGGTAATACAGTAACATTTTCAAGAAGTGCTAGTATTGGTACAGGTTGTTGTCAAGATATAACTCTTTTAAGCAGTGGAAAAATTGTAGTTCCCGGCATATATACATTCAGTTTTTCTAATGGGCATTCTTTTCAAAGACGATGGCAATAATTTAAATAATGAAAAAAATATTTATACCAATACTTTTTGTCCTTGTAGTTTTTCAAACAACTGCACAAAACACTATTGAAGGAAGTCTTACATCCATCAAGGGACAGACTATTCGTTTAGTGGGGTACCAGGGAGCTGATGTATTTACCATTGACAGTACGGTAGTAAATGCTGTTGGAAATTTCAAATTGCATTATTCCGATGCAAATCTAGGAATGGGATATATTTTAACTAACGAAAATAAACCTTGCATGGTGGTGTTGGAAAAAGGTAAGGTGCAGTTAAAAGGGTCAACCCCTATAGATGCTAGAACCATTGTCATTAATAGTGGGGAACAGAATAAACTATTTGTAAAATATGCACTTTCGCATGGGAAAAGAGAGCAAGCTTTAAGCGCCTTGGTTTATTTGAAAAACTTATATGGGTCCGATACTTTTTTTAAAAATCAAGTTATATCAACACTTGCTATTACTAAAGAAATAGACTACCTAAATAAAGCTGATCATGATTTTTTAAAAATCCTTCCTACTGCTAGTTTTATGCATTGGTATTTACCTATTCGCAAGTTAATTAGCGATGTTGGGGTTGTCGCAAATACAAGGCCGCAGGAAATACCTGCCACCATAGAGACTTTTAGAAGTATTAATTATGCCCATCCACAACTTTACACCAGTGGTTTATTTGCTGAGTTATTAGAAAGCCAGTTTTGGTTAATTCAAAATAGCGGTTTAGATCAAGTGTCGAAGATTAAGGAAATGAACACTTCAGTTGATTTTATTTTAGCCAGTATAAATAAAAATGAAAAACTGTACAATGAATTTACCAATTACCTTTTTCAGAATTTTGAAAAATACAATTTATTTGATGCTTCAGCACACCTTGCATTAAAAGCTTTGAATCAAAAAGAAGTTATTTTAGATAATTCCTTAGCATTTAAGTTAGAGTCATATCGAAAAATGCAAGTAGGAAATACCGCACCCGAAATTGAATTTAAAGACGATGTGTATGTAAATAGGGAATTGGTAAATAATATCAATCGCTTATCTGATATCAAATCAAAATACAAACTCGTTTTTTTCGGGGGTAGCTGGTGCCCCCAGTGTAAAGCAGAAACGATGCAATTAAACATGCGTTACGAAAAGTGGAAGGGAAAAGAGGTAGCAGTGGTGATGGTTTCGTTGGATACGGATAAAAAAGCTTTTGAAGATTTTGCAACAGAATTTCCATATCTTATTGCCTGCGATTATAAAAAATGGGAAACCCAAGCTGCTAAAGACTATTACGTTTCTAGTTCTCCTACTATTTTCTTACTAGATAGCAATAATAAAATTATCCTCAGGCCTTCAACGGTTGCAGCTTTAGATAGTTGGCTAGATAATAATACCTCTAAAATAAAATAATATGTCAAATTATCCCTCAGAGATTATTGAAAAATTAACTAAGCGTGAAATTGAGATTTCCTTACTCATATTAGAAGGGGATACTACAAATGCTATCGCAAAAAAACTAGGTATTAAATCTAATACAGTTTCAACTATTAAAAGAATGGTATTCCTAAAACTAGGCATTCATTCAGAAATAGCTTTATACAAGGCTATGAAGGAGAATAATTAGAAAAAAGCCCCCCTAGTACTCGGGGGGCTTTGTAGAGCGTACGGGATTCGAACCCGTATTACCTCCGTGAAAGGGAGGTGACCTAACCCTTAGTCGAACGCTCCATGTCCACTATGTTATTAGGGTCGCAAAAATAGGTCGCAAACGCTTTACTGCCAAAAGTTTTTGGCTTTTTTAGTGAATATCAATGCCCTAGCGGGTTTTAATTCTGCCCAACCCAATGGCTGAAATTGCAGCAGATATTCTCAAATACGATCAATTGTTTGTATTAATCCTTGATTTTGTTGATTTCTTCTTAGTTATTTCCCCCTTATTTTTTAAAAAGATGGTACCTTTGCATCTCCTATTGAAAAATAAAAATTAATACAATGAGTTCAGTTAAAGTTGCCATCAATGGTTTTGGCCGTATCGGTCGATTGGTTTTCCGCCAAATTTATAACATGGAAGGTATCGAGGTAGTGGCTATCAATGACCTTACATCTCCAGCAGTTTTGGCGCACTTATTAAAGTATGATAGTGCACAAGGTCGTTTTAACGCCGATGTAAAATCAACCGAGGATTCAGTAGTAGTTAACGGACATGCCGTAAAAATATATGCTCAACGCGATCCTTCACAAATTCCTTGGGGAGCGCACAATGTAGATGTAGTTATTGAATCGACCGGTTTTTTCACTGATAAAGAAAAAGCAGAATTACATATTAAAGCAGGTGCAAAAAGAGTGGTTATTTCTGCTCCAGCTACAGGCGATATGAAAACAGTGGTATTTAATACCAACCACGAAATTTTAGATGGTACTGAAACAGTCATCTCTGGTGCCTCTTGTACGACCAACTGTTTAGCCCCGATGGCTAAAGTTTTAGAAGATAAATTCGGTATTCTTACAGGTTTAATGTTAACTGTTCACGCTTATACCAATGACCAAAACACTTTAGATGGTCCACATCCAAAAGGTGACTTACGTCGTGCACGTGCAGCTGCAGCGAACATTGTTCCAAATAGCACAGGTGCTGCAAAAGCCATTGGTTTAGTATTGCCTTCTTTAAAAGGAAAATTAGACGGATCTGCTCAACGCGTTCCAACCATCACAGGTTCTTTAACTGAATTAACCACTATTTTATCTAAGAAAGTAACAGTAGAAGAAGTAAACGCAGCCATGAAAGCAGCGGCGAACGAATCTTTTGGTTATACCGAAGATGAAATTGTAAGCTCTGATATTATTGGCATTACTTTTGGTTCTTTATTTGATGCAACACAAACTAAAGTAATGACACAGGGTGATGCGCAAATGGTTAAAACAGTAAGCTGGTATGATAATGAAATGAGCTATGTAAGCCAGTTGGTGCGCACCGTGAAGTATTTCGCAAGTAAAATAAAATAAAATCTTTTTTATACAATGCCTTCCCTCGGGAGGGCATTTCTAATTTAATATTAATAGACCTAAACAAACACAATGAGTTCATTTAAAGAATTTTCGTTCGCAGGCAAGAAGGCCTTAATTAGAGTTGATTTTAATGTGCCTTTAAACGATGCCTTTGAAATTACCGACGACAATCGGATGCGTGCCACTATTCCTACCATTACAAAAATTTTAAAAGATGGCGGTAGTGTTATTTTAATGAGTCATTTAGGTCGTCCTAAGGATGGCCCTACAGAAAAATATTCATTAAAGCATATCGTAAAACATTTATCTGATTTATTAGGCGGCGTAAATGTGCAGTTTGCCAATGATTGCATTGGTGCTGAAGCTACGGATAAAGCAGCCGCTTTAAAAGCAGGCGAGGTACTTTTATTAGAGAACTTACGTTTTTATAAAGAAGAAGAAAAAGGAGACATTGCCTTTGCAGAAAAATTATCAAAACTAGGAGATGTATACGTGAATGATGCATTTGGAACAGCACACCGCGCACATGCCTCTACTGCTATTATTGCACAATTTTTCTCAAAAGAAAATAGAACCTTTGGACTAGTAATGGAAGGTGAAGTAATGAGCGCCGAAAAAGTAATGCATGCCGCACAAAAACCTTTTGTGGCAATTATTGGAGGAGCAAAAGTGTCGGATAAAATTTTAATTATTGAAAATTTATTAGAGCGCGCAACCGATATTATTATTGGTGGGGGAATGGCCTATACATTTTTTAAAGCACAGGGAGGAAAAATTGGAAAGTCAATCCATGAAGACGATCGTATGCCACTGGCTTTAGAAATCTTAGCCAAGGCAAAAGCGAAGGGGGTACATATTCATTTGCCAGTAGACAATGTAGTGGCTGATGATTTTAGCAATACTGCCAATACACAAACTTGTGCAAGTGGTGAAATTCCTGATGGTTGGGAAGGTGTAGATGTGGGAGAAAAATCGAGAGAACAATTTGCAAAAGTAATTTTAGCAAGTAAAACAATATTGTGGAATGGCCCGATGGGTGTTTTTGAAATGGAAAATTTTCAAGCAGGCACCAAGGCTATTGCTGTGGCTGTGGCTGAAGCTACGCAAAACGGTGCCTTCAGTTTAGTTGGGGGTGGAGACAGTGTGTCAGCCGTTAACCAGTTTGGTTTTCATGATAAAGTAAGTTATGTGAGCACCGGGGGTGGTGCCATGCTTGAATATTTTGAAGGCAAAACACTTCCAGGAATAGCAGCAATTCAGGGAGAAGGGAAATAAAAAATGATAAATGGCGCTTTTTATCAGCGCTAGATACCCAAGAACTTGTTAAATTAATCCCCTTAGCCTAGTTGAGGGGGATTTTTTTGTCATGTAATTCCGTCATACGCAAAGTTTGGCATTGGCTTTGCACTATCTTTATAAACAAATACAAAACTATGTTACGCAAAAATTTAGGTTTATTTATTTTCTTAGGAGTCATTGTTATCTTATTTGGAATGGGATGCAATGGTTATAATGGACTCGTAAACCAAGACGAGAATGTAAACCAATCTTGGAACAATGTTCAAAGTGACTATCAACGTCGTGCCGACTTGATACCTAATTTAGTGGCCTCTGTTAAAGGAGAAGCTAACTTCGAAAAAACCACTTTAGAAAATGTAATTGCTGCTCGTGCAAGCGCTACGCAAATGAAAGTAGATGCGAAGGATTTAACGCCAGAAAAATTACAACAATTCCAAGCCAATCAAGGTCAGTTGTCACAAGCCTTAGGTCGTTTGATGGTGGTATCTGAAAACTATCCTAACCTAAAAGCCAATGAGGCTTTCCGTGGATTACAAGCTCAATTAGAAGGCACTGAAAATAGAATCAAGGTTTCTAGAAATGATTTTAATGCGGCTGTTGCAGATTACAATAAGCAAGCAAGATCATTCCCTATTAACTTATTAGCAAACGCATTTGGTTTCAAAACTAAAGAAGGATTTAAAGCAGAGGAAGGCGCTTCTAAAGCACCTGAAGTTAAATTTTAACCCATCTCTTTAAAGTAATTCTTTAATCAAATTTATGTGGAATCCCTTTTCGCTTTTTAAAACTAATACAGACAAATTATTGAATACCTCGGACAAGCAAATGCTTGTCCAGGCTATTCAAGCTGCTGAAAAAACAACTAGCGGAGAAATTCGTGTGTATGTGGAAAGCAAAACTAAAAAAGGCGATGCACTTGCCAGGGCCACAGAAATATTTTTCAAAAATAAGATGAATGCTACCAAGGAACGCAATGGTGTTCTTGTCTATGTAGCAGTGGAAGATAGAAAGTTGGCTATTTATGCCGATCAAGGTATTTATGATAAAGTAGGCGTTGAGTTTTGGTATAGTCAGGTGCAAGAAATGACATCGCATTTTAAGGAAGAAAATTATATCAAGGGTATGTCTATTGTCATTGCAGAAATAGGTAATGCACTCACCAATCATTTTCCTTATGATCGAATCACAGACAGCAATGAATTATCTGACGAAATCATGATAGGAAAATAATATACTATGAAATCAATCAAAATTTTTCTTTTCCTATTAATTGGATTTTTTTCATTTCAATCGACAAAAGCACAAAATGTTTTGGCCAAGCCAAACAATCCAAGCCTGGTGACTGATATGGCTGGTATATTGAGTCCAGAAGAAAAGCAAGCCTTAGAAAATAAATTAGTAGCTATTGATGATTCAAGCTCCAATCAAATTGCGGTAGTCATACTTCCAACATTGGATGGCAACCCTATTGAAGAATATGCTACCAAGCTTTTTAGAACCTGGGGTATTGGAAATAAAAAAACCAACAATGGCATTTTACTTTTAATTGCTGTTCAAGATAAAAAAATTAGAATTGAAACAGGTTATGGTTTAGAAGGCGCCATCCCTGATATCACAGCAATAAATATCATCGACAATGATTTAAAGCCTGCATTTAGAGCCAAGGCTTTTTATGAAGGTATTGACAAGGCAACAGATGATATAGCCAAGGCAGCGGTAGGAGAATACAAAGTACATAGAGAGAAGCAAAGCAAGAGTAAGGGAAGTAATTTCTTCCTTTTCATTATTATATTATTTATTATCATTTCCCTTTTAAGTAAAAGGGGCGGCGGCGGTTCAAACATTGGCGGTGGTGGCTTCAGTGATATTGCCACTGGCATGTTCTTAGGTTCTATGCTTGGTGGTGGAAGGTCGGGAGGTGGTGGATGGGGTGGTGGAGACAGCGGCGGAGGGTTTGGTGGCTTTGGTGGAGGAAGTTCAGGCGGTGGCGGTGCCTCGGGTGGTTGGTAGGTTGTAATTAGGAGGATTTTATAAAATATAAAATCTTGATAAAAACGCTCTAAAGATTCTAAAAAAGTTTATCTCGGTATTTGCTCGCTCACTATCTCTACTAAATTTTTCTGGCCTTTTAGTTTCTTCGATTTTAAAATTTCCCCCAACACCTTGGCATTAAAATAATAGTCTGTTTGGTTCCTAAATTCTTGTGGAATAGCATCTCTAGTGGCTACAATTAAATCAATGCCGGCTTTGAATTTAATAGGGTCATTCAGCTTCATCATCAATTGTGAAAAAGGAATCATTAAAGCAAACTTCTCTGCTGATTCGTCGTTCATTGCTTTGAATTTATTTGCAACAAAATCGAAGTTGCTATCATCCCCATATTTTGCCAATATATTTAATACCGATCTGCTTAATCTTTTTTTAAGTACTTGTTTAGAAAGTAGGAGGGCCATGTTTTTCGCTTCGGTAGAATCAATTTTTTCTAAAGCATCTAAAGCAGCACCACTCACGATATAGGAGGAATCCTTAGCCCATTGTATAAAATTATTTCTATAGGTTGGCTTGTACATTGCCCCCAGCGCATCAATGGCTTCTTCTTTTACTTTATTGGAAGGGTCCTTGCTGGCTATTTGGGCAATGGCGGTTTCAATATCAGCGGTCATGGCAGCGGGATTGTAACTATGTATGGCCATATTCCTAACCATATAAAAACTGTCTTGCAACGCTTTGCTCAGCATACTTTGCGCTTTTGTATTTTTCATATTTTCGCCTGCTTCTTTGACCGCTTCCATCCTATCCAATAAATTTCTCGCATGGTCGTATTGGTAGGCAAATTGAGCAAAAGGCTTGGCATCTTCTTTCTCCCATAATAAAACTTTATCATTGTCTACATTCACATTTTCGGGAGCGCTAGCAGCATCAAAGTAGAAACTATCTACTTTATTTTTAATCCATACTTCATAATGGTTTCGTTTTCCAGCTACAAATACATCTATACCAACTGGCATCGTAAAAATTTTATTGGAGGTTTGTGTTTGTTGCACAATGACTACAACTTTCTTTTTATCTTCTAAATATTTTTGTTCAATACGTACATAGGGATGCCCATTACTAAAGTACCATTGATTAAAAAACCAATTTAAATCCTTGCCACTTACTTGTTCAAAAGCCAATTTAAATTTAATGGCCGACCCAAATGAAAACTGATTCTCCACTAAATAAAGATGTAAAGAAGCAAAAAATGCTTCATCTCCTACAAAATGTCTCAACATGTTTAAAATTCGGCCACCTTTTTGATAGCTCACCAAATCAAATAAATCGTCTTTTTCATCATAATAAAAGCGAACTAAATCTTTTTCTGCATCGGAAGGGCTGCTTAAATAATATTTTTGAGCTGTAAAATTCTCATAGGCGCCAGCATCTTTCCCTTTGCTGTATTCAGTCCACAAGGTTTCACTGTAATCGGCAAGGCTCTCATTCACAGTTATATTGCTCCAGCTTTCGGGGGTCACCAAGTCACCAAACCATTGATGGAACAATTCATGCGCAATGGTGTTTTCCCAAGAATTTTCATCCAATAATTCACGGGCATCTTGTTGAACAGCATCACTATGCAAAGTAGCACTAGTGTTTTCCATGGCACCTGTAACAAAATCTCTTGCACTCATTTGTGCATATTTGGGCCAAGGATAATTTACGCCAGTAATTTTTTCATAAAAAGCCATCATGGCTGGGGTGTTGCCATAAATTTTACGCGCTACTTTTTCATATTCTTTTTCTATGTAATAACTTACTTCCTTCCCTTTGTAACTGTCTTTCACAATGGCATAATCGCCAATACCTATAAAAAATAAATAAGGGGCATGTGGCAAATCCATTTTCCAAACATCTAATCTGGTTCCGTTTTTATTGTCAACTTGTTTTACTAGCAAGCCATTGGAGAGCGAAACATATTTACTAGGCACGGTTAATAAAAATTCTTGTGTACTTTTCTGATTGGGCTTATCAATAGTGGGCAACCAGACTGAAGTGCCTTCGGTTTCCCCCTGGGTCCAAACTTGAGTAGGCTTTGTACTGTCTTTGCCAAGGGGATTCATAAAGTATAAGCCTTTCACATTGGTAATGGCAGCACTTATTTTACCTTTAAAAGTATTTGGTCTTGCTGTAAACTTAATATAAAGCGTATAATTTTCTGAGGCTTTGTATATTTTGTTCAATTGAATGAACAATTGCATGCTATCGTATTTGTAATTAAGTGGAATTATTTTATTGTTGACCATTAAACCTACTTGATGAATCTTCATTGCTTTGGCATCAAGGGTTACAGTACTTGTAGGATAAAAATGCGGGTGCAATAAAATCCAGGTTTCTCCATCCATGGTAGATGCTGCATAGTTAAAACTGGCGGCCAGCTTGGTATGAACTAAATCGTTTTCCTTGGTAGGGAATGCTTTGTAGTTTGTTCTCCAACTGGTATCTTCTTTCATTTCCTGGGCCAATGCAGCAGAGAAAGAAAAACTTGTAATAAGAAATAAAGCAAAAAATTTATTCATGGATAAAGTATTGATCATTAAAATGGATTTATTATTTCAACTAAAATATAGGCCTTGTAAAGTTAATAAAGCCAAAGCAATAGATTCGTTAAAAATAAACTTGAAAAAAATAACTAGCTTAGTGGCTTAATACAAAAGATGGCCAGGTATTTTATTGAAATTAGTTATGATGGTGCTATGTATGGTGGCTTTCAAATACAAAGCAATAGCCAAACCATACAGGGCGAAGTAGAAAAAGTTTTTGAAACTTTTTTCAGAACAGCCATTCCTTTAACTGGAGCTTCCCGAACAGATGCTGGCGTTCATGCCATGCAAAACTTTTTTCATTTTGATACGGAGCATTTAATTGAAGCCAAGCAATTGTACAATTTCAATGCCATGCTGCCTGCTAGCATCGCGATAAAAAATATTTATGCTGTACCATTAGAGGCGCATGCTCGATTTGATGCAACCCTTAGGTCCTATATCTATAAAATACATCAACAGAAAAATCCTTTTTTAGAAGGCAGGTCATGGTATTATCCATTCCCCATTGACATGAATTTGATACAAAATGCCACTGATTCTTTATTGACGTATACCAATTTTGAAAGCTTTTCAAAGAAAAATACCCAGGTAAACACCTTCGATTGCCAAATTACTGAGGCAAATTGGGAGGAAACTAAGGAGGGAATCACCTTTCATATTAGTTCTAATAGGTTCTTAAGAGGGATGATTCGAGGCTTGGTAGGCACATTAATACAAGTAGGTAGGGGGCAAATTAACCTTGAAAGATGGCATGAAATTGTACTTTCAAAGGACGAACAATTTGTAGATTTCTCTACACCAGCCCATGGATTGTATTTATCACTCATACAATACCCCAATTATTTAAAAAAAATAGGCTAGGGCTAAATGCCTACTAGTATTGGGTTTAGGGTGCTAATGCACAGATTTTGAATGGGTTGAACGAAAAAAATTACAAAATAGTATACAATATATTTGGATAGTAGCTAGGGCTTCCTATCTTTGCCGCCCGCTAGCGATAAATGTCGCGAATCGGATTGTTCTCTGAGGCTTTTTTCAGCAAAATAAAGTTCAAAATACTTTAAAATACTTTCCCCAATAATTGGTGGAACTAAATAACAGCTGTATCTTTGCCGTCCCTCTTTAAAAAAAGAGTAGCTCTTCGAAATTATTTTGCCGATTTTATAAATGATTAATTTATTTTTTTCATTATAAAGTTTGGCTATAAAAATAAATGTGCCTACCTTTGCACCCCCTACGAATAATAGGGCGCAAAAAAAGCACAAAAGATCTTTGAAAGTTTGGAAACAATAGTAACTGTATTCTTGATAAAATACAGGTAAAGGTTATAGCATCAACAAGAATTATATCAGACGTTAATTTCGATTTATTGAGATTGATAGTCAGATCAAACAACATTTACAATGGAGAGTTTGATC